>Ga0193717_1000050_pt1 | contig 130613 bp, 136 predicted proteins | sample U2c2metaG_FD_145900 | JGI IMG/M metagenome (GOLD analysis project Ga0193717, IMG submission 145900) | Soil microbial communities from a riparian zone of the East river system, Colorado, United States - U2c2 | ecosystem: Environmental > Terrestrial > Soil > Riparian zone | place: USA: East... | reverse complement strand
CGCCTGCCGCAGGTGCTGGGGTGTTGTCGTCGGAGCCGGCAGCGTTGACTGCCAGCAAGACCGCGATCACCACGGCGAAGGCCGCGGCGATCCCGATGGAGATCCGGGCATTGGCGTTGAGCTTCATGGCCATCACGACACCTGCAGTTTGAAGACGAGCTTGCCGCTCTCGTGGGTCTCGACCTCGAAGATGCCTTTGGTGTCGGCCAGGAACTCCACCGAGGCTTGCTTGCCCGGCTTCAGCTCCAGGGTCTTGTCGTAGCCGTGCACATGCAGCGATTCGGCCACATCGCTCACGCCGTTGATTCGGATCGTCTGGCCACGTTTGGCCTTGACCACCGCGTGACCGCCGGCCGAGACCTTCCCGCCGGCGATGGTCACGTTCACTGCCACATCCGCCGTGCTCGCCGGGGTCGTCGCGGTCGGTGTGGGGGATGGGCTCGGTTGAGTTGACGGGGTGGACGAGGGCGCGGTTGGGGTGGCGGCCGTGCTCGGCGACGGGGTGTTGCTTCCGGCAGTTGGAGTGTCATCGCTTCCGCAACCGCTCAAGGCCATGGCGACGAGGAGGGCGACGGTCAGACCGCCGGTTCGGGAGAACCGCATAACGAAGTTCCTTTCGTACGTACAGATAGGAGGCGACGCGCGAGCGCATCACCAGGGACTCGGTCCGGGCGTGTTGCAGCGCCCCGAGCTCACGCGGGTACGTGCGGGTCGCCGTCGCCCCAACAGGCGACGGCGTGGCCGAGTGGTCAGAACAGCAGCAGGCGGCTCAGGTCCGCAGAATGCACAGCTTCGCCAGTGGAGGAAGGCTCCAGGCCGGCAGGTAAGGCGGAAGCGCGCCCAGCGTCACGGTCGCGCGGTGCGGTACGTCGCCGAAGCGCTGGCGTCGAAGGATCAGCCATGCCGACAGCAGCAGGAGTGAACCCGCCAGGGATGCGAGGCACGGCAGGTGGTGCTGGTCAGTCGAGTCTGTCGCCAAAGCCGCAGGTGCCACCATCGCGACCTGCTCCAGTCCTTCGCTCGCCGCGTGCGAAACGACCTGCACTGCGACGTCCTGCGTGGTCGAGAACGGGTCCTTGTCGGCGGTCAGGCTGTGCAACGCGAACACGCCAAGGAACGCCCCGAGGATCACCAGGGAGCGCACAAACTTCGGATGGCCGGCCGAGCACGCAAACCTCGACCGGCCGGTCCGCCAAGGCGTGTTCATTGTCGGAAAGCGTAGCGGGCAGTCTGATCGCGTGCGGCGGCAGCCCAGCGCCGACTCGGAGCGCAGGCACCGTCAGTGCGGATCGGCCACGATGAGGTTGGCGACGAGTTTGTCGCTGTCCTGGGTTGCGATCTCGAACGTGGCTTCCGTGTCGGCTGTGAAGATGACGTAGGTGCTCACTGGTGCAACGCGATCCGGTCTTGCAAGAGATCGATCTGGGCCGGGTTTCGGGCAAGGTCGAGCGCTGCGTGATCGGCGAGCCGCGCGGCCTCTGGTTGTCCGGCGGCGCGGAGGAGTTCGGCGAGGATCGCGTGAAACAGCGGGTAGCTCTGCAGGGCGTCGCCGAGCTCCGCGAGTTCTGCGAGAGCAGCTTCGGCACCGTGGACATAGCGGACGGCGACGGCACGATGAAGTCGGGTGACGGCCGACGGCTGGAAGCGGAGCAGCATGTCGTACAGGACGAGAATCTGCGGCCAGTCGGTGTCGTGCCAGGTGGCAGCTTCGCAGTGACAGGCGGCGATGGCTGCCTGCAGTTGGTACGGGCCCGGCGCGTGGTGTCGTCGGGCGGTCCTGGTCAGAAGTGCGGTGGCCGCGGTGATCGCGCTGTGGTCCCAGCGGGTGCGGTCTTGATCCTGGAGCAGGATCAGCTGGCCGTCCGCGGTGAATCGCGCGCTGGTGCGAGCGCGGTGGAGTCGGATGAGCGTCAGCAGACCGGCGATCTCGGGTTCGCTCGGAAGGAGGCCGGTCAGGAGAGTGGTGAGCCATTCGGCGTCGTCGACGAGATCGCGGGAGTGGACCCGGTCGGTGCCGCTGGACAGGTAGCCCTCGTTGAACAGTAGATAGATGACAGTCAGTACTTCGCTGAGGCGTTCGGGGAGCTCGTCGTCGCGGGGGATCCGGTACGGGATCGCGGCGTCTGCGATCTTGCGTTTGGCCCGGGTGATGCGTTGAGCAACGGTCGTCTCGGGCTGCAGGAACGCGGCGGCGATCTGCCCGGTGGTGAGACCACAGACCACCCGCAGGGTCAGGGCGATCTGCGCCGGTTGCGCGAGGGCAGGGTGGCAGCAGGTGAAGATCAGCTTCAGCCGGTCGTCCGGTGCCGGTTGGACCGGCCACTCGAGCTGAGCCAGTTTGGTTCGGTAGGTGCTCTGGCGGCGCAGTACGTCCAGACCTCGACGTTTCGCCACTATGAACAGCCAGCTGTCCGGCCGGTCGGGGATGCCTTCGGTCGGCCAGCGGCGGAGTGCGGTCTCGACGGCGTCCTGGACCAGGTCCTCAGCGGCGGAGAAGTCTCCGAGCAGGGACACCAGGGACGCCGCAAGCCGGCCCGCGTGGTCTCGCACCACCCGGGCCAGCTCGACGTTCGCCTTGTCAGGACCTGTGCTCATGACTCCACTGGACGGATCTCGACCACCGGGCAGGCCGGCCAGGTCCTGACCATCCGGAGGGCCTCGTCGAGGTCGGCGACCTCGATCTCGGTGAAGCCACTGATCACCTCTTTGCCCTCCATGAATGGCCCGTCTGTCGTGATCGCCTTGTCCCCGTCCAGCCGGACGGTCGTGGCACTGGCGGCGCCCTGGAGTTTGCCGCTGTTGCCGGTGATCTTGTCGGCGTGGTCGACGAACCACTGGTTCACCCGCCGGTACACCTGCTCCAGCTCGGGCCGGCTCATCGCCTCGACTTCCTTGGCGTAGTCCTCGGTGTCCACGAACATCAGCACGTATTTCAAGCTCGCTACCTCCTTGGGCCCAGTTTCACCGATGGACGGTCAGCCGGCGGGGAGGTTGGCGTAAAGATCGATTCCGTTACCTGCCGGGTCAGCCACCGTCGCGTACCGCATTCCCCAGAACGCATCCCAAGGCTCCTGCAGCCCTGTGACACCGGCGGCGATCAGTTCGGCGTACTTCGTGTCGACGTCGGCGGGGGCGGGGAATTCGAACGCCAGGAACGTTCGACCAACAGGAGGTGGCGTCCAGTTGGCTGTTGTCTTGTCGCGCAACTCGTCGGTGTCGAGCATCAGGTGCAGGCCGTTGGGAAGGTCGCAGCCCGCATGGTCGTTCGGCATGTGCTCGTCGGGCACGAACTCGAGCCCGAGACGCCGGTAGAAGGTGATGGCCGCGGTCAGGTCGGTCACCGCGATGTCGATCACGTTGAAGGTTGGATTCATCACGAACTCCTGCTCAGGTGAACAATGCTGTCACCACTCAGACGATCGGGAGACCGGCGAACACGACAGCGCACTCTTGTCGAATTCAGGGGCCGCCCGTTCGTCATCCTTGTGGGAGCAGTTGAAGACGCGAACAGGAGGAAACCTGATGACATCAATCGTGTCGCAGGTCGAGGTCGAGGGGGCGCAGGCCGACGTCTACTCGTACGTCACCGACCCCACCCGGTTCACCGAGTGGCAGGAGAAGGTCGTGGCCGGCCACCTGGAAGGCGGCGAGCACCCGAGCCTCGGTTCGAAGTGCTCGACGACCCGAAAGATCGGTGGCAGCGAACGAAAGGTGACCTCGGAGCTCACCGAACTCGACCCGCCGAACCATTGGGCGGTTCATGGCATCGACGGCCCGATCCGCGCGCTGGTGAAGGTGACCGTCGACGCTCTCGCCGACAGCCGACGATCGCGGGTGACGATAGACCTTGAATTCGAAGGCCATGGCATCGGCAAGGTGCTCGTACCCCTCCTCGTCCGGCCTCAGGCGCGCAAGGAGATGCAACGGAACATGGCAAGACTCAAACAACGCCTGGAGGCTATGGCGTAGGCCGCCGCGCGGTCCGATCTGCGGGCTGATCTACGATCTGGGCATGTCAGCCAGCCGCAGCCACCGCCTCCTGGGCGTGGCGATTGCCGGCTGTCTGCTGGTGCTCGGCTGCCTGGTGACCGCCGGGTGGTCGTCGGTGCACGCCGTCGCCACGGCCGAGATGCCGGGCATGAGCGCGCCGGCGGCGACCGAGGTTGGGATCGGTACCGACCGATCGAGCGCGGATGCGGCGCCGCACTGCACGGATTCCGCGCAGAAGTGCCAGCAAGCGACCGTCGACAATTCGGCACCTTTGCTACCAGCCGACCAGGGCATCAATGTGGCCGCCTACCTCGACAACGCGGCTGTCCTGGTGACTACCTGCTATGACGTTCGTCAGCCGCGACCGCCTGATCTTCACGCGCTCTGTGTGAACCGGACCTGAGACAAGTACGTCGCTGCATCCCCGTTGCTCTGAGGCGGTGGATGTGGTCCGCGTTGTCCTTGATCCGGCCCACCGCGCGGTCGTTGCGCGGCACACAGAAAGATCCCAAGTTCCATGGCTAGTTCTCTGACCCTGTTCTTGACCGGTGCCAGTACCGGTCTGCTAGCCGGCGGCGCTTCCTGCGCTGCCGTGCAAGGCGGCCTGTTGGCCAGTGCGGTCGCCCGCCGCCACGAGGCCCTGTCGGATGAGCATCACCGTCACGTCGGCCCATTCGCTCCCGTAGGCGCCTTCCTCGGCGCCAAGCTGGTCTCCCATGCACTGCTTGGCGCGGCGCTCGGTGTCGTCGGCTCCGCCATCCAACCAAGCCCTCGCACCCAGGCAATTCTGCTGATCGCGGCAGCGGCATTGATGGTGCTGTTCGCCTTAGACATGCTCGGCGTGGAGTCTGTACGCCGATTCGTGCCGCGCGCGCCCGTTGGTTGGGGCCGCAAAGTACGCCGGTCCGCAAAGTCCAGCAGTGCCGTGGCTCCCGCGATTCTCGGATTCCTCACCGTGCTGATCCCGTGCGGCGTTACCCTCAGCATGGAGCTCGTGGCGATCACCTCCGGCTCGCCGATGGCGGGTGCCGCGGTGATGGGCGGGTTTGTGATTGGCACCGGCCCGCTGTTCGCAGTTATTGGCGTAGTGCTGCGCTCGGCGGCGCGCTGGTGGCAAGGCAGGCTCGGCATCGCCACTGGCGTACTGGTTCTCGGCGTGGCGGTGTGGACCCTCACCTCAGGCATCAGGTTGGGCGGCTGGTGGCCTGAAGGCCCGCCACCCGCTGCCGGTGCAGCCGCGGCTGCACCGGCAGACACGCTCCGCACCGATCCGGATGGGCGCCAGGTCATCACCATCCAGGTCTGACCTTCACCGTCACCGGCATGCACTGCAACAGTTGCGCTCTCCTCATCGACGACGCCGTCGAAGACCTCGAGGGCGTGACCAGTTCGACCACCAACCTACGAACAGGCACCACCGACGTCTACCTGACCACCACCGATCCGTCCGAGATCCTGGCCGCCATCACCTCCACCGGCTACTCCGCCACCCTGGCCGCCGCCGGGTGATCCAACTGGGCGCAGCCGTGTGCCGTCACACGGCTGTGTCCAACCCGCCAGGCGGGCAGTGGGTCAGTCGCCGGCCAGTTCGGTGGCGTTTGTGCGCGGACTCGAACGGGCAGCGAGCGGATAGAACGGACGAGCAGGGAGGCGGTTTCTACTACCAGCTTGCCGGAAGTGATGTGGCCGCGCTGCGGGCGCAGTTGCGCCACGTTGCCTCGGAGCATGTGGCCGAGGTTGATCGAGCCCGACGCGCCTAGCTGGGCAACGATGACATCGCCGAGGTCACCCGCGACGAGTTGCTGCGCGGGTTGAAAGCCGGTGACGTGACGGTCGCCGACGTCCGCCCAGCTGAGGAGTACACCGCGGGCCACATCCATGGGGCGGTGTCGATCCCAGTCGATGAGCTCGCCGACCCGCTCGCCGAACTCCGCCGGTAAGACGATCGTCGGCGGCTTCAACGCCTGGCGAGCCGCGGGACTGCCGATTGGTCGATCGGAGCCCAGCGTCACCGGCTGAGCATCGCGGCCGCTAATCAGGTGAGGTCAACCCGGGTCGTATGCCACAACCCGACGGCGGCTGCGACCAACGCGTAGACCGCAAGCACGACACCGCCCTGCCAGGGCTGCAGAAAATCCTGGTCCGTCAATGTGATCTGGGTCAGGGCGCTGGCTGACGGCCCGGGCAGGTAGATGGTCCAATCCTGTAGAGCGGGGATCCGGGTGACGATCGGTTCGGCGACGAACAGATACCCCAGCAGGCCGACCACGGCCGCCACCTGGTCGCGCAGCAATGCTCCGAGTCCGACTCCGAGGAGCGCGAACAGGGCGACCGCCGCGACGACGCCCGCGAGAGTTGCCGGTACCCCATTGCCGGTCAGGGTCGGCTCGATACCTCGCGCTTTCAGCCACGGCCAGGCAATCGCGGTGACCACAGCGATGCAGGCGACGGAGTACGCCGCGCCGACTGCCGCGTAGGTGACGAGCTTGGCGAGCAGCACGCGACTGCGGTGTGGAGTGGCGAGAAAGGTGGTAGTCGCGGTGCGATGCCGGTACTCACCGGTGGTGCCGATCGCGGCCAGTACCGCGACCAAGGTCTGTGCGCCACCCGCACTGGTTCCGAACAACAGCCGTTGACCGGCCGCCGTCGCCAACGGCGGGGCCAGAGTGTCCGGATCGTCGTTGAACGCGACATTCAGACTCGCGAACAGTGCGGTGAGCGCCATAGTTGCCAGCAGCAACCACAGCCAGAGGCTGGTCGACAACAGCTTGGCGAACTCACCCCGAATCAAGGCAACCATCAGACTCCCACCTCCGCAGCCCTAGACCCTTGACGCGCCCCCGCATCGGTCAGCGAGAAGAACAGCTGCTCCAGATCGCCGTCCCGTTCGGCCAACCACTGCAGCTCTACCCCAGCCACGTAGGCGATGCGCCCAACAGCCGACGCATCCAAGCCCCTCACCAACAACTGGCGACCCCCGCCTTCTTCGACAGTGACGCCCGCATGCTCGGCCAACGCGGCGCGAAGCGACTCGCTCTGCTGAGTGCGGACCTCGACGGCTCTGCTCTGCCGGTCGGTCAGTTCAATGACGGCTCCCTGGTAGAGCAAGTGGCCGCCGCCGATGATCACGACATGGTCCACGAGTTGCTGCATCTCGGTGAGAACGTGACTGGAGACCAGAACGGTCCGCCCCTCGGCGGCAAGACCCCTCAGCAGCCGGCGCATCCAGACAATCCCTTCGGGATCGAGCCCGTTGGCGGGCTCGTCCAGCACGAGCACCTGCGGATCGCCAAGCATCGCCATAGCCAAGGCCAGGCGCTGCTGCATCCCCAGCGAGTACCCGCCGATCTTGCGTCCGCCCGCTGTGGACAGACCTACCAGCTCGAGGACCTCGTCAGCCCGCCGCCGGTGCAGGCCATTGACAGCACAGTAGACGCGCAAGTGTCCCCGCCCCGACCGGGCAGGGTGAAAGCCGGTCGCATCGAGCGCCGCCCCCACAACGGTCGCCGGGGCGGGGACGTCGCGATAGCCGACACCGCCGATCGTCGAGTCTCCTCGATCGGGTCGGACTAGGCCCAACAGCATCCGCAATGTCGTCGTCTTCCCGGCGCCGTTCGGCCCGAGGAACCCGGTGACCGTCCCGGGAGCAACCTCGAAACTCAGATCGTCGACCGCCCGCACCGTGCGGAACGACTTCGTCAGGCCGCGGACCTGGATACCGGTGCCAGTCACGACGCCGCCATGTCTGTGTCGCGGGCACCGGGGCGGCCACCCATCAAAACCGGCCCCAGGTGGGCATACACACGGGCGAACAGCGGGTGCGACCTCTGTGCTGGCATGGCACTACCATGAGGTGTTAACTAGGAAGTGTCAACACGTCTGTAAACACTTTGAGGAGAGTCGTGGCTGCACCGACTGAGGGCAAGCTGATGAAGCGCCCCGAGCGGCGCCGGGCTCTGATCGCTGCCGCGGCCCGAGCGTTCGCTCGCAGCGGCTATGCAGCGACGAACCTCGAGGACGTCGCCGCAGAGGCCGGCGTCAGCAGGGTGCTGATCTACCGGCACTTCGACTCCAAGACCGAGCTTTACGAGGCGGTCCTCGACGAGGTCAGCAACCAGCTGCGCGAGGCCACCGGCCATCCACATCACCTCACCGAGTCCAGCCTTCAGGCACTCATCGCGGTCGCACAGGACAACCCCGACGGCTTCAAGCTCTTCTTCCGGCAGTCGGCCAAAGAGCCCGACTTCCGCCGACACGCCGACGAGCTCCGCGCCGCGATGACTGCGACCGCCGAACCGTACCTGCGAGAAGTGATCCATGACGAGAACCGGCTGCAGTGGGCCGCGCAGCTGATACCTACCGTCGCTGTCGAAGCCGTGATCGCGTGGCTGGACGCGGGCAAGCCGTCACCGTCCACGGCGGCAGACACCATCACCAGCATCGTCGGGGGCACCGTCACCGCGATCGCAGGCGGCTAGGGCGACAGCAAAGCAAGTGGCCCTAGGGTTGGGAACCTCAACTTGTACCACGGCAGATGGCGGTCGATTCGCCGGAGTACCCACCCGACAAGGGGAATCTCGTGCCAACCACGAGCGATCACTCGCTCTCGAGCCGCCCGGACGCCATACCGCAGGCGAGCGCTGCGGGACGGACGTCGCTCGTCCTCGCGCTCGCCGGCCCGCCGCTGCAAGTAGCGCGCACACCCGAAGCAGACACCGACCTCGGGATGCGCCCCCCAGCCGCACGAGATCGGCCTCATCGAACTCACCGCTGCAACACCAACACCTCGGCGCCGACGCCTGAGACGCCTCATCCGCAGTAGTCACAACCTCATCATCAACCCATCCGCTGGTGGTGGAGCCGTGAGCCGATGATCTGGTGGCGTAGCAAATCGCTCGACGTCGGGCTCACGGATTTCCACGAGCGTCACGGTGCCGGTCTCGAGCGGAGGCTTCCAGCGATGCGTCCGTTCGCTCGCAATGCCTGCCAGGAAATTGCTAGGAAACTGTTAGGAACCTGGGTCGGCGGGCGTGAGGGAGATGAGGGTGAGGCCGAGGTCGCGGATCTTGGTGAGTAGGCCGTGTAGTTCGGACTGGTCCGTCACTATGCCCCGGAGGGTGGTGGTGCCGTCGTTCTCGAGGGTGAGGGCGAGGCCGGCGAACCAGGTCGACCAGTGTCGGTCGAGGTGACCGTCGATGCGGAGTTCGTAGCCCATGGGGGAGGGGGCGTGGTTCGACATGCTCATGCCGCACTCGCCGTCGTGACGCGCTGGCTGGGAAGCGCGGGCTGCGTTGTGTTGTTGTCGCGGCTCGTCTTCCAGAGCGAGTAGCCGAGGGCGATCATGGCGATGCCGGTCGGGAAGGCCAGCAGTCGGTAGAAGGCGTCCGGCATCACGGAGAGCGCTGCGGAGACGACGCCACCGACGGCGAGGAGCAAGGTCGCCCAACGGGTCAGAACGCGGGCCCGGTAGAGCGCGATGCCGAAAATGAGACCGCCGGCCAGGTAGCCGAAGCCCTGGACCCGTTCGGCGATCTGCAGCGCGCCGATGTCACCGATGGCGTGGCCGCCGGTGGCGACGGCGGCGACGTCGTTCACGAAGCCGGGGTTGGTCTCGGCGATGGTGGGCAGGACGTAGGCGGCGACGAAGGTGGTGCACAGGATGGTGAGGAAGCCGACGCCGAGCACCAGGTAGCCGATGAGTCCGAGCAAGCCGTTCCGGCGGACCTGGCTCAGGTACATGCCGGTGAATCCGGCCAGCGCCAGCGCGGCCATCAGGACCTTCAGGGAGTTCCGCAGGACTACTTCGGTCGTGGTGATGGAGGTGGCGTCCAGGTGCGGGTGGTTGATCTGGACGCCGATGAAGATCAGTCCCGCGCCGATCGCGGCAACGCCTGCGGCTCGGGTGAGAGTGGTGGAAGTGACGGTCATTTCCGGCTCCTTGTTCAGGTACTCCGCGACCGGTGCCGCGAGGTTGTCCGGAACGTATGACGGGACGTGGTGGCCGGGCGTCACCACATCTGGTGACTGACGATGTGAACCGCTAAAGCAGGCCGAGCTCGTGGCCGCGGCGGACGGCACCGGCGCGGGTGTTGACGTCGAGCTTGGTGAAGATTCGCTTGGTGTGGGTGCGCAAGGTGTTCAGGGCTACGAAGAGTTGACGGGCGATCTCGGGACCGGTGAGCTCGCTGTCGAGGAGTCGCAGTACTTCGAGCTCCCGTTCGCTGAGCGGGTCGGCCAGGGATCCGCGGTCCGCTGAAGGAGGGTTGGCGTCGAGGAGTCGAGGAGCGTGCCGGCGCAGTACGTCGTACTGGCTGAGAGCGGGATCGCGGAGCAGGGCGAGCATGGGAGCGCCTTCGTCGAGGAACAAGCGCAGATAGGCATCCGGCTCCGGTGCCCGGGCCAGTGCGTCATTCAGCTCCGCGAGAGCCTGCAGTCGGTCCCCGCGAGCGTCGTGGGTGAGGGCTTGCAGCATGCCGATCTCGAGCAGGCTGCCGGCGCGCCGTCGGTCGGCGTCGGCCTGAAGGCGTTGGAGCAGCGACAGCGCGTCATCCACGGGCGCCCCGGAATCACGGTGGTGAAGGGCGAGCAGGAGCCGCACAAGGGTGAGGTGCTCGTACTCGCGCAGGAACGACGCGCTGTCGGCCGTCGTGACCTCGTGATCCTCAGCCCAGTGCTCGGCGGCTGCGAGGTCTCCCGCCGCGATGTCCACGCGGGCTCGGATAGCCGCGAGCGGGCGGAGGTCGGGATAGGAGCCGGGCCGGTACAGCGCCTCAGCCTGGTCGAGCAGCTCCTTGGCTGTGTCGTGATCGCCCATCGTGGCGCGCACCTGTGCCATGGCCACGGACCAGCGATGCCGGTTCTCGGTGATCGAGCCGCGCTGACCGAGCATCCTCGCGGTCTCGAGATGTTCCTCTGCCTTGACGAGATCATCCAGCTCACGCTCAAGCTCGGCCAGCCCCACGTGCAGGTCGGCGGTGGCTCGCGGGTACGGCTGACCCGCCTGAGTCGCCGTGAGCAGGCCTCGCTCGTAGAGCTGGCGCGCCCGATGGGGACGACCCGCACTGATCCACATGTCGCCGAGCACCACCGTCATGTCCAGCTCGTCGACCAGGTTCCCCGCCGCATGGAGGCTGCGAGCCGCTTCCGAGAACGTGGACAAGGCATCCTCTACCTCGCCGGCCGCCCAGGCAGCCAGACCGAGGAACCCACCCGCGGCCCCGCGCACGAAGTGGTCGTCGGTGCCGGTGAGGTCCATCGCACGCCGGGCATGGCGCGCAGTGGCCGGTACGTCGCCTCGCGCTTGCGCCAGCGCCGCACGGTAGACCCACACTGTCATCGGTGCGGTGCGGAGATCCTCGGTAGGAGCCCACATCGCTGCGAGCGTCTGGTCGTGAGCGCCGGCAACCAGCGCCGCCTCGGCCTCATCGAGCCGGCGTTCCATCCCGTCCAGGTCACCAGTCATCATCAGCGACCATCCGGACAGGATGCACAAGACAGGTCGCCGCTTCACCACGGACTCCGGCATCGTCCGCATCCAGTACAGCAGCAGGCTGTCTTGCCGGGCGCGGCGCAGCTCGGGCAACGCCTCCTCCATCAAGTAGGCAGCGCGGTCGTAGTCACCGGCCGCGAGTGCATGCCGTACTGCGTCCGCGACAAGGTGGCGCGAGGCAAACCAATCGCTTGCCAGCTGGTGCAACGTCGGAACCTGCTCCGGACGCTCGGCCATCAGGCGAGCGCTAAGGACGTCGCGGAAGAGGTGGTGGTACCGGTACCACGTGCGCTCAGCATCCAGCGGGACCAGGAACACGTTGCCACGGTCCAGGCCCTCCAGCACTTGTACGCCGTCTGTCCGACCAGTGAGCGCATCGCACAAAGGACCGGTCATGCGGTCGAGGACTGAGGTCCGGATCAGGAAGTCCCGCACCTCCGCACCCTGGCGGGCGAGGACCTCGTCAGCCAGGTAGTCGATGACGAAGCGATTGCTGCCTGTGAAGGCGTCGATGAACTCGTCGACGTCTCCGCGGTCCGACACACCGCGCAGCGAGAGCGCAGCCAACTGGAGACCGGCGATCCAGCCCTCGGTCCGTTCCTCCAGCGCCTGTACGTCGTCCTCGGCGAGGTGCAGGCCCATGACCTGGTTGAGAAATTCCTGTGCCTCCACCGCCGCGAAGCGCAGCTCCGCGGCCCGCACCTCTGTCAGTTGCCCGCGACTCCGCAGCTGGGGGAGTCGGAACGGTGGATCCGAGCGCGTCGCGATCATCAGGTGCAGCTGCTCGGGTAAGTGGTCGAGAAGGAAGGTGACGACCTCGTGCACCTCAGGCGCCGCGATCACGTGGTAGTCATCGAGCACGAGCAGCCAGTGGCTGTCGGGTTGTTGCCGCCCGAGCTGCACCAGTTCGTTGACGACCGCTGTCATTCCGGTAGACGTGGGCGCGGAGGTCAGGGCCTCCAACGTCGCCGGGTCCAGGTCGAGACCGGCGTCGGAGAGCGCTGCCCACAGATGCGCCAAGAAGCGCGGCAGCGCGTTGTCGCCTTCGTCGAGCGACAGCCATCCCACCCGCTCTTGCGTCGTTGCCCAGTCGGCGAGGAGCGTGGTCTTGCCGAAGCCGGCGGGCGCGGAGACCAGGGTGAGCCGGTGGCCGCGGTTCAGGGTGCTGTCCAACCGGTCCACCAGTCGTGGCCGAGCCACCAAGTCGGCGCGCCGACTTGGTGGGAACAGCTTGGTGGCGAGCACCGGAGTCGACACCTTCGGAGCATAGTGCTCAGTGGGCAAGCCAGCAGGTCGACCTGAGGAGCCGAATTCAGGCGGTCTTCAAGCGTGGCCTCCAGACGCCGGCCGCGGAAATGGACCTCGCCCAACTGCTCGATGACCTGCCTGACCATTGACGGTCCCACCGTGTGCAGCATTTTTGCAGCGTTCGGGGAGGCAGGCTGACTCCTAGTGGTGTGTAAGCCGCTGAGAGGAGAGATCATGCCTGTCGCACGGCTGAAGGATCTGGTCGACGAGGCGCTGGCGAAAGGCTATGGGGTCCCCGCGATCAACGTGGTGGACGAGCTCAGCCTGCGGGCGGTCGTCGATGCCGCCGTCGAACTGCGGTCGCCGCTGATCGTCCAGACCTCCGTCAAGACGGTGAAGTCGGTTGGTCGCGACGTCCTCAAGGCGATGTTCGACGCGACCGTCGCACCGGCCCCCGTACCGGTCTCTCTCCACCTCGACCACTGTCCCGAGCGCGACGTCATCAGCTCCTGCCTCGCGGCGGGCTGGAACTCCGTTCTCTTCGACGCCTCGTCGCTCCCGGTCGAGGAGAACCAGCGCCAGACCGTCGAGGTCGTCGCCGAGGCAAGGGGGTACGGCGCGAACGTCGAAGGCGAGATCGAGGGCATTACCGGGGTCGAGGACGGAGTGGGTTCCGACACCGAGTCCCGGCGACAGTCCCTCGAGATCGCCACCCGGTTCGTCGAGACGACCGGGGTCGACGTGTTCGCACCGGCGATCGGCAATGCGCACGGCATCTACCACTCGGCGCCCGACCTCGACTATCAGCGGATCACCGACCTGGTGGCGGCGACGGGGATCCCGATGGCGCTGCACGGTGGCTCGGGTCTGACCCGTGAGCAGTTCCAGGACCTGATCGGCCGGGGCTGCGCGAAGGTCAACATCTCCACGGCACTCAAGGTCGCCTACATGACGTCGTCACTCGAGCACCTCGAGCAGGCGCGGGCCACGAACAAGTGGGATCCGCCGTCGTTGTTCGGCGACATCCACGCGGCCGTGAAGGCCATGGCCGTCGAGCACATCGAGATGTTCGGCAGCGGCGGACACGCATGACAGCGCTCATCTTCGACTGCGACGGCGTCCTGGGTGACACCGAACGCGACGGACACCTTCCGGCGTTCAACGCGACCTTCGAGCAGTTCGGCCTTCCGGTGCGATGGTCCGTCGACGACTACGGCCGCATGCTCCGCATCGGCGGTGGCAAGGAACGCCTGGCCACCCTGCTGGACGACCCGGATGTCTGGCGGGCGGCCGGATCTCCGGCGACGCCCGAGGATCGCGCCGAGGTCGTGGCGACCTGGCACAAAGCCAAGACGAAGACCTTCACCGATCTCGTGGCCGCCGGCGTCATCCCCCCGCGTCCCGGCGTACGGCGGGTCATCACCGACGCATTGCGAGCGGGATGGGTGGTGGCGGTGGCGTCGACCTCGGCGGAGCCGTCGGTCCGTGCCGTGCTCGCCGGTGCCGTCGGCGATGAGGTCGCGATGACGATCCCGGTGTTCGCAGGGGACGTCGTACCGCGCAAGAAGCCCGATCCGGCGGTCTACCAGTTGACTCTCCAGGAACTCGCGCTGGATCCCGCCGACACGCTGGTCATCGAGGACTCGCGCAACGGCCTGCTCGCCGCGATCGGAGCCGGGCTGGCGACGGTGGTGACCGTCAGCGGCTACACCCGGGACGAGGACTTCACCGAAGCGGCCCTGGTCGTGACGAGTCTGGGCGACCCCGCCGGCGAGCGGCTCGAAGTACTGGCGGACCCCTGGGACGTGAAGCCGGTCGACGCGCTCGGCCTGGCCGATCTCGCCCGGCTGGCCGGCAGGCCACCGCACGACACCCAAGGAGGCCAGACATGACGGACAGCTGGGGCGAGGTCGACCTCGTCGTCACCACGATCATCACCACCTGCCTCGACAACGAGAAGTACTTCGGCGACCTGGACTCGGTGGTCGGCGACGGGGACTTCGGGTACTCACTGGCCCGCGGTTTCGAGAAGCTGCAGGCGCAGTACGGCGAACTCGACCGGACCGACATCGGAACGTTCCTGAAGAAGGTCGGGATGCTGGTGACGTCCCGGATCGGTGGGACGTCGGGACCGATCTGGGGGACCGGGTTCCTGCGGGCGGGGATGACGGCCGGTGCGACGACGTCCCTGGACGGAGCGGCCGTCGTGGCGATGCTGCGCTCCGCGGTGGAAGGCATCAAGGCGCGCGGCGGCGCCGAGGTGGGGGAGAAGACCCTGCTCGACGCGCTGGTCCCGATGACGGATTCGATCGAGGAATCACTCGCGGCCGGGGCAAGCAGCCAGGAGGTCGTCGCCCGAGCCGCGGCCGCGACCCGGGCAGCCGCCGACGCGACCGCTGAGCTGGTCGCGAAGCGAGGCCGAGCCGCCTACACGGGCGAGCGGAGCCGTGGATCGGTCGACGCCGGGGCCACCGCCGTCGCCGTCATCATCGAGCAGATCGCAGAGGTCTGGAAGACAAGGGAGTCACGATGAAGAAGTTCGTCAACGACCCGAAGAACTACGTGCCGGAGATGTTGCGGGGCATCGCGCTGGCCAATCCCGACACGCTGAAGTACGTACCGGAGTACAACCTGATCATGCGGACGGACGCACCCCGCGACGACAAGGTCTCGATCGTTCAGGGCTCGGGGTCCGGCCACGAACCCGCCCATGTGATGACGGTCGGCAAGGGAATGCTGGACGCCGCCTGTCCGGGTGACGTCTTCGCGGCGCCGCCGATGGACTACGTGTACGAGACCACCAAGCTGCTCGCCTCCGAGAAGGGTGTGCTGTTGCTGGTCAACAACTACACCGGTGACCGGATGGCGTTCGACATGTCGCAGGAGCTGAGTCAGGCCGACGGTCTGACTGTCCGCACGCTGATCATCGACGACGACGTCGCGGTCAAGGACTCGACGTACACGGTCGGCCGGCGTGGGGTGGCGGGCAACTTCTTCGTGATGAAGGCGGTCGGCGCGGCGTCCGAGCAGGGTGCGGACCTCGACGAGGTCGTCCGGATCGGGGAGAAGGTCAACTCGGTCACCCGGACGATGGGCATGGCGCTGACCGCCTGTACTCCGCCGGCGAAGGGCTCACCGCTCTTCGAACTCGGCGCCGACGAGATGGAGATGGGGGTCGGCATCCACGGCGAACCGGGCCGCAGCCGGGAGAAGCTCGCCTCGGCCGACGAGATCATCGACCAGATGCTCGAGGCTGTCCGGTCCGACCTGCCCTACGAGTCCGGTGACGACGTCGCGCTGATGATCAACGGGCTCGGCGGAACACCGATCAGCGAGCTCTACCTGCTCTACGGTCGCGCTCACCAGGTGCTCACCGATCGCGGGATCAACGTACGGCGCAACTACGTCGGCGAGTACTGCACCTCCCTCGACATGGCCGGTGCCTCCGTCACCCTGGTCAAGCTCGACGACGAGATCGACCGGCTGCTCGCGGCTCCGGCGGAGATCGCGATCCGCGTCTTCTGATCAGCCTCCGGCCGAGTCCAGTCCGTAGTCGACGCGCAGGCGGCGTACTTCGGACTGGGCCGCGGGCCACAACGGCGAGGTGGGCGACATCAGCGTCAGCTGGCGTTCCCACGCGGCCAGGTCGTCGAGCCCGGCGTACGAGCGGGTCCACGCCGCGACCAGGTCCACGTCGTGGGTCTGCAGGACGGCGGCCCGGATCCGATTCTCGAGCCGGTTCCGCGAGGCGACCACGCCGGGCGCGTCCGACTGCGGCAGCAAGGGTCCGGCGTACCGGCGCAGTGCCGACGACAACCGGTGGGAGTCGAGGTCCTCGGCCGTCTCGAGCCAGTCCGCGGCGATGTCCGGGTGCAGGCGGTACGGACGCGACTCGAGGATGTCAGCGCCGAGGAGGGCGCGCAGGCGGGTGACCTCGCCGCGGAGAGAGGAGCGGTGGTCGTCCTCGCCGTACAGCGCGTCCGACAACTCCTCGGCGCTCAGGCCCTCCGGGTGCTCGGCCAGGAGCACGACGATGTCGCTGTGCCGTCGGCTCAGCCGCAGGTCGCGGCCGTCGATGCGCACCTCGGCGTCCGGCCGTGCCAGGGCAGCGATCCGCATCCGGCGGGTCGAATCGCCCATCACCTTGCGAAGAACCATCAGCCGGCCGAGCTCGGCCTCGGCCATCCGGGCGGCGGCCCGCACCATGGCGAGCGACTGGGGCGAGCTGGCGTCGGCGGTCCCGGTGATGTCGACGACCCCGAGCACCCGCTGGGTCTCCGGGTCGTAGATCGGAGCAGCGGCGCACGACCACGGCTGCACCCTGAGGGTGAAGTGCTCCGCGGACCGGATCTGGACCGCGCCGGCGACCTCCAGGGAAGTGCCGAGCGCGTTGGTGCCGACCTGTCGCTCGGCCCACCACGCGCCCTCGGTGAAGTGGATCCCGTCCGCGGCGCGCAATGCCTCGGGCCGTCCGCACACCCACAGCAGCCGGCCGTCACTGTCGCCGACGGCCATCACATAGTCGCTGTCCTCGGCGGCCCGGCCGAGGACGTCGTACAACATCGGAAAGACCGCGGAAAGTGGATGCTCGGCCCGGTACTCCGCCAGTTCGTCGGCCTCGAACGCGAACGGCGCCGCGGTGTCGGACTGAAGCCCGGCAGCGATTGACCGGCTCCACGAGTCCGCGACAAGGCCCCGCACGCGCCGGCTCCCACCTTCGAGGAACTCCTCGTGTCGGCTGTGCAACCACCGGTCGACGGGATCCACGGAATCCACCTTTCAAGAGAACTGCCGAACCCCCCGAAAGTCCAGCCCCGGCCAACTCGCTCGTCGACCGGCGTCAGCTTGACAGGACGGACCGGGCCGCGGGGCGCAACGTCGCTGCTCTGAGTTGACGGCGGGAGTTGATGCCGAGCTTCGTGAAGACATTGCGCAGATGCCACTCGACCGTGCGCGGACTGATGAACAGTTGGGTACTGATCTCGGGGGTGGACAATCCGTCGCGCGCCAGCCGGGCGATCAATACCTCCTGTGTGGTCAGGTCCCGGGCGCTCTCGACGGTGCGGCTGCGCTTCCTCACCGTCTCACCGGTGGCCAGCAACTCGCGGCGGGCGCGGTCAGCGAATCCCTGGGCGCCCATCGCAGTGAGCATCTCGTGGGCGGTTCGAAGCTGCTCCCGCGCGTCCACCCGACGGTTCTCCCGCCGCAGCCATTCGCCGTACACAAGGTGGGCCCGGGCCAGCTCAGTCCGCATCCGGGTCCGGGCCAGCCGCTGGATCGCTTCCTGGTACAGGCGGTCCGCACCCTCACCTTCACTCAGCAGCGCCCTTGAACGCGCCTCCATGCCAAGTGCCCAGTCGGTGCCACTGGCGGTCGTCATCTCCGACAGCCGCCGCAGGGCATCGGCCGCTTGTGCGGTCGCGCCGGCCCGGGCCGCTGCCTCGATCAACTCGGGCAGACACCAGGGGCCGAATCCCAGGTCGTCCAGATGCCGGCTGCCCTGTTCGGCGGCGGCCAGCGCCGCGTCGTACCGGCCGAGACCGTTGTAGAGCAGCGCGGTCGCCCACTCGGTAGCTGTGATGCCGATTCCTTCGCCGCGCGGCGTCACCTCCTTCAGGGTGGACTCCACCAGTACGGCGAGGTCGCCCTCGCGACCCTGGATGGCGGCGAGGCCCAGCGCGCTGAAGGGCGTTTGGGTGCTGCCGGTCGCCGCGGTCGTCGCTTGTATTTCGTCGATCAGCGACTCGGCCGCGGTCAGTTCACCGGCGACGAACAACAGCTGGACGCGCATGCTGAGCGCGAGGGGAAGTTCGCTGAGCGCCCCGACGGAGCGGGCGACCTCGACCCGCTGAGCGGACAACTCGGCCCACCTCTCGGCATCCCACACATGCACGGCGGCGATACCCGCCAGCGCCAGCCACCGAAGCTCCGTCTCCACGCACATCTCACCAGCGGAAGTGCTCAGCGCACCCCGCAGCAGCGGTAGGCCGGCCGAGTACCCCTCGGCCAAGTTCGCCGCCAGGCCGTCCAGGAGGAGATCGGGAGCTCGTTGCGGCCGAGATCCCGGCGGTGCGGCACGGACCGCCTGCGCCACCGCCGACAAGCTTCCCTCGGGGCACGCGAGGCGGGTGGAGTACATGGCGGCGCTCATCGCGTCGAGATAGGTGGTGCGAGCCGATTCGAGGTCGCTCTGCTCCAGTCGATGGGCGGCCTTCAGTAACAGTCCGGCAGCGTCGCCGCTGCGTTGTGCGGCGAAGGCGAGCTTGGCGCGGATCAGGTCGGCGCGCATCAGCTGGAGCTGGTCCAGCGGCAACAGCTCCGCGATGGCGACCAACTTCTGCGCGGCGTCGAACGCGCCCGCCTGGATCTTGGCGTGGGCCGCGGCCAGAGCCCTTTCGGCTTGCCGTGCGCGGTTCGCGGTCAAGGTCGTCGCGCGCTCGAGGAACGCGGCTGCCGCGGCGAGTCCACCGCGCGAGAGCGCCCGGCCGGCGCAGCGCTCCAGCTCGGCGGCGACCTCCTCGTCGGGCCCGGAGCTGGCGTTGGCCCGGTGCCAGGCGCGGCGGTCCGGATCGGTCTGCGGGTCGGTGACGTCAGCCAGGGCGCGGTGCGCGTCCTGCCTTTCCTGGAGTGAGGCCGACCGGTAGGCCGCGGAGCGGACCAAGGGATGCCGGAACCGCACGTGGGCGCCGAGGTCGAGCAGGCCCGCGTCCGCGGCCGGGGCCGCTGCACTGGCAGGGATGCGCAGCTTTGCCGCCGCCCGCCAAAGGAGCGCCTGGTCTCCGACCGGGTCGGCTGCAGCGAGCTGCATGAGCCGCCGGGTCTGCGTTGGCAGAGCGGCCAGCTGGTGCTCGAAGCTCTGCTCGATCCGGCCGGACAGTGGCAGCGGATCCGGTACTCCGAAGCCGCCGGTCAACTCGCTGGGCGAGTGCCCGCGTGGTAGCTCCAGCAGCGCCAGGGGATTGCCGTGCGTTTCGGCGAGGATCCGTTCACGGACCTGTTCATCCAGCGGCCAGGGAAGCACGGAATTGAGCAGGTCCCGGGCGTCCGCGTCGGGCAGTCCTTCGACGGTGAGTTCTGGCAGTCCGGTGTAGTCCGCGCCCGGCTCGCGGGTGGCGAAGACCAGGAGGACCGGTTCTGCCAGCAGCCTTCGTGCCGCGAAGGCCAGCGCCTGTGCCGAGGCGCGGTCCAGCCAGTGCGCGTCGTCGATCAGACAGACCAGCGGGAGCTCCTCGGCGACCTCCGACATCAGGCTCAAGACGGCCAGGCCGACCAGGAACCGATCGGGGGCCGGGCCGGATGTCAGGCCGAACGCCGTGGCGAGGGCGTCATATTGCGGGCGGGGGAGGCGTTCCATCCGATGGAGCATCGGACCGCAGATCTGGTGGAGCGCGGCGAAAGTGAGCTCCATCTCCGACTCCACGCCCCCGGCGCGGGCAACAGTGAGGTCGGCGGCCGCATCGGCCATGAAATCCAGCAGGGCGGTCTTGCCGATGCCCGGGTCGCCGCGGAGCACCAGTACGGAGCTGTGCCCGGCGCGCAGTTCGTCGAGCAGCCGGACCAGCACCTCACACTCGCTGCCCCTGCCGCGCAGCGCGCGGGACGGGCTCGATGGCCGGTCGGAACCTGGCAACCCTCCATCTGCAGAGTGAATCCTCAATGGAGCCGCCCCTCCGGAAGACGCGCACGCGTGCATCACTCCACGATCGTCGGTGCTGCTCGCCGACGTCATCGAGGCCAGCGGCCACGTCGCCTACCGGCTAGCCGGAAGGCCGAACCCGGCTATGCCGCCGATGCGTCCATCACGGCGCGGAGGGCGCGAAGTGCGTAATACGATCTCGATTTCACGGTTCCGGGCGGTAGACCCAGCTCCTCCGCGGCCTCCGTCACGGAGTGGCCGCGGTAGTACAGCTCGACCAGGACCTCACGATGCTTGGGTGACAGCTGGTCCAGGGCCTCCACGACGACGATCGTGTTGACCACCGATTCGGAGTGGTCGCCCTCGACCGGTGAGCGGTCGTCCACCTCCGCGACCTCGGCGGGACGGATGGCCTTCGCGCGGATCCGGTCGGTGACGATGTTGCGGGCCACGGTCAGCAGCCAGCCCCGTACCGGCCTGCTGCCCGCGGCCAGCTTGTCCGCATGCTTCCACGCCCGGACCAACGTCTCCTGTACTACGTCCTCCGCCGCGGCGCGATCGCCGGTCAGCCGGGTGGCATGGGCCAGCAGACTGCGTCCGTGCGCCGCGTACAGGGATCGGATCAGTGCCTCGGCAGTCTCCGGAGGGCAGTCGCTTCTGACGGCCCACAACTGCGGTTCGTGGTCGGCGCGCCGAAAGGCAGCCCGGTCGCATGCACTGTTGGTCATGCTTCCACGGTGGCTCCCCGCCGGGCATGCTCGGGCCCGGGAAAGTTCCTGGGTCGGTACGGGTATCCCAGCAATTTTCACTGGGGCGAGCGAGTCGGCGAAGCGTGATTGTGGGAGTACTCACTCCACAAGGAAGGTGAAACCGAGATGCCCCCAACCCCGCCGAAGAAGATCCTCTACACCGCCGAGGCGGTCACTGAAGGCGGCCGGACCGGACACGGCCGCACCTCCGACGGCCGACTGGAGGTGCAACTGTCCGCACCCGAGTCAATGGGTGGCCAAGGTGGCCCTGGCACCAACCCCGAACAGCTGTTCGCCATCGGCTACGCGGCGTGTTTCCAATCGGCGCTGCTGGGCGTGGCCCAAGGCCACCACCTAGATGCCAGCGACTCCCACATCACCGCCCGGGTCGGTATCGGCCCGACAGGAAGCGGCGGTTTCGGTCTGCAGGTCGCCCTGGACCTCTACGCCCCGCACCTGTCGCCGGCCGACGCCGCGGACCTGATGGCCCGAGCCGACAAACGCTGCCCGTACTCGAACGCCACCCGCGGCAACGTCGAGGTCACCCTCAGCGTCGAAGGCAAGGCCATCGAGCAAACCGCAGCCTGAACACGTCGCTGAGAACGTGAGCGGGATGAAGCGGTCATCCGGTGCGGACGGGCCCGATCCCGGCACGTCCCACGGCAGGAGCGGAAGTGTCCGGTCGTGGTGTGTCTACCTGGCCACGACAGCCGGGCTTGTGTGTGCGATCGCCAGTTGGGGTCTGGGACGGGTTGTCATCAGTGTGGTCATGCTCGTGATTGCGGCAGCCGTCATCGCGTCGTCCGTGCGGGAAGGGGACGGGCGGAGCGCGGTGCCCTGGATCGTTCGGGTCACACTCGCCGCGGGGCTGATCCCGCCTGCCGCCGCGGGTCTGATCGCGGTCTTCAAGTTCGCCGGTGTCTTGACGGTGCTGATACTGGCAGCGACCACGCCAGCTCTCACCTCACTCGTCCGGGTGCGGCGCCACGCCCCGGGGGATCCTCCTGGTGTACGGCTGGAGCCGGCGATACCTCGCGACGCCGCGACGTCGCTCGCTGCGGCCACCCCGGCGCGAGAGCTCCGTTCCCTCGACGACGAGGAATTGTGCTTGGCCTGGCGCCAGAGCTTCCGCCTGCTGGAGGCTTCCTTTTCGGCAGCGGAACGCCTGTCCGTCGTCGAACAGCGGCAGCATTACCTCGACGAGCTCCACCGGCGATCCCCGGAGGGTCTCGCGGCCTGGCTGGCCTCCGGCGCACGAGCACCCGGCAACCCGCTTCCGTACGTCGCTGACGCCCGGCGCCGAGCCGACTGAGTCCGAGGGGCAGGGCCAGATCATCCCGGCTGTGGGATGTCTTGGTGGGCAGGCGGGTGTGGGATGTGTTCCATGAGGCGGCGGGTTGCGGCGGTTGTGGCGTTGGTGGTGGGGACGGCGACGGTTGTGCTCGGCGTGGTGGTCTCTGTCAGTCAGTTTCCACGGGGGCTCGGAGTGCTGGGCTGTGTGGTGATCGCCGGTGGTGCCGCTTGGTACGGCGTACTGCGGCGAGGGATCGCGCGCGTGGCGGGGCTGTACGTGGCCGGTGTGGCGGTTGTCGGTGCGGTGGTGTTTGTTGTTGTGGGTGGGCGGTTTGGCGTCGATCTGCTCGTCGTGGTGGGGCTGCTGGTCACGCTGGCCGCGTTGCGCGCCACGATGGCTGCGCACGTGGAGCTTCCCCGTGTGCCGGCTCCGCAGCGTCCGGTGCTGTTCTTCAATCCGCGCTCGGGTGGGGGTAAGGCAGAACGCTTCGCACTCGCCAAGGAAGCGCGTGATCGCGGGATCGAGCCGATCGAGCTGAAGGGCGGGGACGACCTCGAGGACCTCGTCCGCGGCGCGGTCGAGCGGGGTGCCGACGGACTCGCGATGGCCGGCGGGGACGGCTCACAGGCGATAGTCGCCGCCATCGCCGCCGAACTCTCGCTGCCTTATGCCTGCGTACCCGCCGGCACCCGGAACCACTTCGCGCTCGACCTCGGGGTCGACCGTGATGACGTTGTCGGAGCTCTGGACGCCTTCGTCGACGGCGGCGAGCGGCTGGTGGACCTCGCCGAGGTCAACGGCCGGGTGTTCGTCAACAACGTGTCGCTCGGCCTGTACGCCGAAGCAGTCCAGCGCACCGGCTACCGCACTGCCAAGATCCGGACCCTACTCGACACCGTGCCGGACGCGCTCGGCACGGGTGGCAGCGATCTCGACATGCGCTGGACCGGCCCAGGCGGCCGCGGCCACCGGGGAGGTGCCGCGGTGCTTGTCTCCAACAACCGCTACCGCCTCGGTCGTGCTGTCGGCAGTGGCACACGTCCGCACATCGATGACGGCCTGCTCGGTATCACCGTCCTGGGGGCGCCCGCGTACGGCGGTCAACGCCGTCCCCAGCGTCCGTGGCGCGAGTGGTCCGCTCCTTCCTTCGAGGTCGATGCCGATCGCCCGCTGCCTGCCGGCGTCGACGGGGAGGCACTCGTTCTCGACGCACCCCTCAGGTTTCGCATTCGACCCGGAGTTCTCCGGGTGCGCATCGCGCACCAGCACCCAGGCTCATCGCCGTCGGCAATGGCTCCCGAGGGCTTCCGTGCCGGCCTCGTCGAGTTGGCGCGCATCGCCCTCGGCCGGGACCGGGCATCAGCAAGTTCAACCCCTAGGAGGCCGTAATGGATCTGATCGAGGTCAAAGAGAAGGAGTCCATGAGCCGGGAGGCCGCCGCGGCTCGCCTGCATGCGCTCGCCGACACGCTCGCCAAGGAGAACGACGTCGAGTTCGACCGAGGCGGCCTCCGGGTCAAGGTGCATGTTCCGGACCAGGTACACCTCAAGCTCGAGTTCGAGCTCGGGGACGACGGGAGCGAGCTAGAGGTCGAGCTCACATGGTGACGTGACCGACTCACTGCGCCGTCTCGCGGCCTACGACCGCGCGCTGTACCGGACGGTGGCGCGGCTGTCCACACCGCTGCTGGATGAGCCGCTGCGGCGGGTGTCCGACTTCGCCAACTTCTCCAAGCCGTGGCTCATCGTTGGGAGTGCCCTCGCGCTGCTCGGCGGCTCGCGTGGTCGGCGTGCTGCGGTCGCGGGGCTGACGGCGGTCGGGGCGACGTCCCTGGTGGTGAACCAGCCCCTGAAGAAGACGACGGGTGTGCGTCGCCGACCCGACCGGAGTGGCCTCGGCGTCCCCGAGCAGCGGTGGGTGCGGATGCCCTCCTCGGGATCATTTCCGTCCGGACACTCGGCGTCCGCAGCGGCCTTCGCTGTAGCTGTCGGAGAGTTCCTGCCCGTACTCCGGTCGCCGTTGCGGGTGGCTGCGTCGGTCGTCGCGTTCTCCCGCGTGTACACGGGCGTGCACTACCCAAGTGACGTCCTCGTCGGCGCAACCGTAGGCGCCCTGTTCGGACGATTGGCCGCACGCTTGGCGCTCCGCCGCTGGCCACCACCAGCCGAATGACGAAGGAGCACACGACATGACAGTTCAACCAACGCAAGGCGGTGCGCACGCGGTAGCCGGCGGTCGGCTGTGGGCCGGAGGTGTGGCCACGGCTGTCGTCTCGGCATTGATCGCGCTTGTCGGCATCCTGCTCGCCCGCGGCATCTTCGACGTACCCGTTCTCGCGCCCGAAGGCGAGGGCACCTGGGGAGACGCGGACACGCCGAAGTACGCGTTGTACTGCGCCCTCGCGGCGCTGCTGGCCACCGGGCTTCTGCATCTGTTGCTGATCTCCACGCCCCGGCCCCTGCAGTTCTTCAGTTGGATCATCGGGCTGGCCGCAGTCGCGGGAGCAGTCGCCCCGTTTGTCGCCAACGGCTCGACGGGATCGAAGGTCGCGACCGGGTTGATCAACCTCGCCGTCGGGATCGCCATCGGTACCCTGCTGAGCGGATCAGCCCGGGCGGCGATGCGAGACCGCCGTACCGCTCGATGACGCTCACTGATCGGGTCGTTCCGGTCGATGCTCGGCTGCCCAGGCTGCGGCTTCTCGCAGCGCCTGGCCGGTCGATTCGCCGACCAGCTCGGTGGCCTCGAAGACAGCGACCGATCCGGACACGTCCACCTGGTCGGTACGGCGCAGCAGTTCGGCGAGCTCGGGCTCTACCCCACTGAGGTACAGCCGACCGCCTGCTGCGGCCAGGGCGGCGGCGTAGTCGGCCACGACCTGGACGAACGTCGAACCTACGGCTGTCCGGCCGCGCAGCCGCAGTACGACGGTTGGTGCCTCGGCGCCGGCCGGGTCGGGCAGCTCGACCCGCAGGGTGCGCGAGCCGGCGTAGAGGAGGCTGCCGTAGACGTCAAGGACGGTCGCCTGATGACTGGGCAGCTTGGCCGGGGCCGGATGCTCGGTCCACCGGCCGCCGCCGACGGGCTTCAGCTGGACGACTTTGAGGTCCAGCGCCTCTTGGTTGAGTTGCAGCAGCAGCGAGAGCGACACCCCGATGCCGACCGCGGCGGAGACCGGCAGGAACAGGGTCGCGCAGAAGGTCGTCACGACCGCGATCTGAGAGGTCGGCCCGGTGCGCAGGATCGTCGCCAACGCCCCTGGCCGCAGCGACCTGACGGCCGCATAGACGAGGATGGCGGCCAGGGTGGGCATGGCGACAAGTCCGATCACCTGGGAAAGGGCCGCGAGGATCGCCACCATCCACAGACCCGAACAGATCGCCGCCCACCGGGTACGGCCGCCGACCGTCTTGTTCAGTGCGGTCTGGCCCACGGAGCCGCCCACCGGTTGCCCGCGGAAGAAGCCGGCGGCGACGTTTCCGATGCCTTGGGCAATGAAGTCACGGTTCGAGTCCGAGGCGGTCCCGTCCCGGTTCGGTGCGGCTTCGGCGACACCGCTGCCCTGGACGAGGACGATCGCCGCGACAGCCAGAGCCCCGGTGATCAACGGGAACGACACTTGGCCGAGGTCCGGCAGTTGCGGCAGCGGAAGACCGCGAGGAATTTGCCCGGTGTCCTCCACCCGGGCCACCTTGTCGGCGCCGGCCAGGGCTACGCCGACGGTCGGGACGACCAGCGCTACTAGCGCGCTCACCGCCGACAGCCGGGTCCGGGAGAGGCCGAAGAGGATCCCGACCGCAGCGAGCCCCGCGAGCAGAGAGGCGAGGTCGACCCGCGTGGGATGGACGACAACGTCCGTCGCCTTGGTGATCGCGAGTTCCCCGGTGGCGTTCGCGCCCGCGAGGCCGGGCAACTGGCTGAGAACGATGTTGACCGAGATCCCGGTGAGGAAGCCGGTCATGACCGAGTGCGAGACGAAGCGGGTGTACCGCCCCAGCCGTGCGACGCCCGCGAGGATGATCGCCACACCGGCGATGATCGTCAACAATATAAGGGCTTGCGGCCGGTCAGCGGCGTCCACACCTGCCAGGGCAGATCCGGCGGCCAGGGCAGCGGCCGAGGTCGTTGTGATCACCATCAGCTGGCTGCTCGTCGCGAGCCCGCCTGCGACCGGCCCGGCGAAGCTCGCGTAGAGGCCATGGATCGGGCTCACACCGATGAGTGCCGCGGACGCCATTCCGTTGGGGACGCTACTGATCGCACCCGGAAGGCCGGCGATCACATCGGCGCGCAGGCTCCGACGGTCCGGACGGATCGACCGCAGCCACCGCAGTACTGGGCGTGCGCTCACACGGTGACCGCTCACGCCCGTCTCCCTCCGCAACCGCAGCCGGGGATGGTGGCGAGCCTAGAGGCGAAGAAGGACCGGCATCTCACCCTGGACGGACGATGCGGTCCGGGGGACCGGTGGGCATCGTGATCCGGGTGGACTCGGATGACCAGGGAAGGTGGGCACGATGACCTACAGCGACATGCACGGGCGGCCGGCTGTCTCGGGGTGGGCGGTGGGCGGCCTCGCGTTCGCCGCCACTTTGATGATCCTGAATGGTGCGTTCTCGACGATCGCCGGGCTCGCCGCACTCATCGATGACCAGTACTTCGTCGTCGTCCGGGGCTACGCGTTCGACCTCGACGTCACCGCCTGGGGCTGGATCCACCTGATCCTGGGCCTCGCTGTCGTCGTAGCCGGCTTCGGCCTCTTCTCCAACGCCACCTGGGCCGGCGTGGTCGCGATCGTCCTGGCCGTGCTGACTGCGATCGACTACTTCTTCTTCATCCCCTACGCACCGTTCTGGTCCCTCCTGGTGATCGCCCTGAGCGTATGGATCATCTGGGCCGTGACGCGAACACGATCAAGCACCCGTTCCTGAGGTGCGTCGGCATGGCCATGGGGGTCGGCGGCGGAGGGCTCGAAGGAAGAAGCGGCCGATCTGGTTGCTCGGGTCAGGTGATGGGGGAACCGACTCGAGGAACCCGAAGGCGACGTCGTCGATCATGAGGCGGGCGCCGGGGCTGAGGGCGTCGTGGTAGCCGACCAGGCGGCCGTCCACCCGCAGATACGTTTTACCGCTGGTGTGCCAGTCGAAGCGCAGCTCGGCGAAACGTGGATTCGGACTTGCCAGCTGACCCAGGTCGTGTCGTCTGCCTTGCAGTCGTACCCGGACGAGCGCCTGGAAGGTGGTCAGCGGTTCGAGTCCCAGCTCGAACGCGTCGCCGAGGCGAATAATCTGGCGGGACGAAGTGAGTACTTGCTGGGGGTGCCGGATCCGCAGCAGGCAGCTGATTCCGATCACATCGACCAGGGGTGTGTCGAGGACATAGTGGAGACTGCGGTCCGGCGTGATCAGCACGGCACCTTCGGAGGGCTGCGACGCGGGTGAACTCGCTGAAAGGTGCCCGGGCAGGGCCAGAAGAGAACGAGGACCCTGATCGGAGTAGTCGTAGAGCAACACTGAACGCCACATGCGACCCTCTATCCGACTCGCTCGGTGGGAAGCTCGGCTGGTGGTGGCGCGGCTTGTTCGGTGGGGGCGGGGGAGTGCTCGGGGAGTTGGTCGCCTGAGATGAGGCCGCCCAGCCAGCGGGTGGAGGGATCGGCGTCCAGCAGCAGGGCTTTGACCAGGAGCGACAGGGGGATGGCCAGTACTGCGCCCAGCGGGCCGAGGATCCAGGCCCAGAAGACCAGGGACAGGAAGGTGAGCGTCGTGGACAGGCCCACCGCCTCCCCGACGACCTTCGGCTGGATGATCGACTGGATGATGAAGTTGATGATGCTGTAGGCCACGATCACCCACAGCAAGGTCGCCCAGCCCTGGTCGAGGAGACCCAGCAGCGCGGGCGGGACGACCCCGATGAAGAACCCGACGTTCGGGATGTAGTTGGTGATGAAGGCGAGCAGGCCCCACAGCCAGGGCAGCGGGATGTCCAGCAGGTAGAGGACCCCGACGTCGAACACCGCGACGATCAGTCCGAAGACGGTGGAGACGACCAGGTACCGCGTCGTACCGCGCGCGAAGCCGGTCAGGGCGGTGGTGATGTCCGGCCTGATCCGCATCGCCTCGCGGAGGCGGTCCGAGAAGGCGGCGGCGTCGATGCCCATGAAGAACAAGACGATGATGATGAACCCCAGATTCGAGACGACCCCGAGGAGTCCGGTCAGCCAGCCCTGCAGGACGTCGAAGAACTTCCCGAGGTCGATCTGCTGCAGGGCGGCCTGGAGCTGGTCGTCGCCAACGCCCAGGTTGGCCAGCCAGCCACGGGCATCGTCGACCAGGTCGGCGAACTTGTCCTCATAGGTCGGCAGCAGGGTCGCCAGCTTGGCGACCGAGAAGGCCAGGGCCGCTGCCATTCCGAGCAGGAAGACGTTCACGACCACGAGTGCGATCAGCGCCGAAAGCCACCTCTTGACTCCTCGCCTGACCAGCAGCCGGCGCAGTGGACTGACGGCGATCGTCAGTACGAGCGCGAGGAAGACCGGCCCGATCACACCCGCGAAGCTGCGCAGTCCGGCGGCCGTCAAGACTGCGGCGGCGGTCCCGAGGAGGACGACAACGCCGCGCGGCAGCCCCCAGGCAGGCGTCGAGCCGGCCGCCGGAACCTGGCCGTCGGGGGAGTCCGTGGAGCCTGCGGACATCGTCGCAACCTCCCTCTCCCGACTCACCCGGGCTTCGAAGATCGCTCAGATCGTGCTGAGCGGCATCACCCACCCCGGATGAACCTTCGCCCGATCCACGGATTCGGGTCCGATCCGGGACCGTGTCATCCGGTCGGGGTGAGGCGATCGGTAGGCCGCTGCGAGAGGCTGCCACTGATTCCCCCGGTCGGCGCATGGCCGGTTGACGAGACGGAGCGGCCCTGCGAAGGAGGCCGAATGAGTGACGGGTCGAGTATCGGTTCGCCCAGAGCAGACCAGGAACGGCAACCGTCTGACTACGCGGGGGCGATCTACGGGTCTCTGCTGGCGGCATCGGTCGTGGCCGGCACCGGTCCGGGCCAGGAGCCTCCGCGCCCGGGCGAGTTGATCGCAGTACTGCTCGCGACCGGCGTGGTGTTCTGGCTGGCCCATGTGTATGCCCATCTGGTCGGGGAGCGATCGACAGGGACGCTGCTGAACCCGAGGGAGTTCCGCGCCGCCGCCAGGCGGGAGTGGCCGATCGTGCAGGCCGCCGTACCTCCCGCCGCGGCAGTCGCCATCGGTGCGCTGCTCGGCCTGTCGGACGCCGGCGCTGCCTGGCTGGCGCTCGCGGTGGCGGTGGGATCTCAACTGGGATGGGCGCTCTACGTCGCCGCCAAGGCAGGCGCGACCAGGGGCCGCATGGTCGCCGTGGGCGTCATCAATCTCGCGCTGGGCTTGCTGATCGTCCTCTTGAAGGCCGCCGTGACCCACTAGTCACCACCGAGGACCGGCACGAGACGTCGTCCGCCAAGGGTGACGCGCCGCCGGTCCGTGCGGTCCTAGTCTCGACGGCACTCGACGTCCGTCGAGCGACAAGCAGGAGGGGTGAACCCCAGATGACCCAGAACCGCACTGTCGAGTCGCAGGCCGACTCGGGTTGGGCGATGAGCGGAGTCGCCTTCGCCGCCACGATGATGCTGATGGTGGGCGCCTTCCATGTGATCGCCGGACTCGCCGCGATCCTGAACGACGAGTACTTCGTGCTCGTCCGGGGCTACGCGTTCGATCTGGACATCACCGCCTGGGGATGGATCCACCTGGTGCTGGGCCTGGGTGTCGTCGCGGCCGGCGTCGGTCTGTTCTCCCGGGCGGTGTGGGCGGCCGCGGTCGCGCTCGTCCTGACGGTGCTGAGCGCGATCGACAACTTCTTCTTCATTCCCTACGCGCCGTTCTGGTCGCTCCTGCTGATCGCCCTCGACGTGTGGATCATCTGGGCGCTGACGCGTCCGCGCGCGATCCGCACCTGACGGCCCGGCCGCCGTGTCCACTCCACTGGTCCGCACCGGCGATCTCGGTCGGATCGTTGCCGCCTGCGTCACCTCGGCGCTGGCCCTGGCCTTCGCCGCGGCTGTGCTTCCCGGCTTCCGGTTCACCTCGTTCCTGCAGTTGGTGCTTTCGGCCGCGGCGACGGTACTGGTCGGAGCGCTGGTGCGCCCGCTGCTGGTCGCCGCTAGTGCGGCAGTGGGATGGATCGCGGTACTGCTGCTGGCAGTGCTCGGACAGGCAGTGGTCCTGACACTGGCGCTAACGCTGATCCCAGGAGTCGAGGCCGACTCGTTCTGGGTCGTGCTCGCGGCCGCCTGGATCGCGGCGGCCGCGGCGACGATGGTGGCGTGGCTGTGCACGTCCGGTACGCCAGAGGCCTTCACCGCCGCCCTCGTACGCCGGACCCGGAGTCGGCGTCAGCCGGTCGACGATCCCGAGTCCCCTGGCGTCATCTTCGTCCAGTTGGACGGCGTGCCCTTTCCAGTACTGCGCTGGCAGGTGCTGGCCGCCACGCTCCCCACCGTCGGGCGCTGGATCCGCGATGGGGGATACCGCCTGGTCGAGTGGACCCCGGTACTGCCGCCGACCACGCCGGCAAGCCAGCTGGGGATCCTGCATGGCCGCATCGACGGAGTACCCGCGTTCCGCTGGTACGACCGGGCTCTCGGACGGGTGCTGGTCAGCAACCGGGCCGCCGACGCTGCCGAGATCGAGCGCCGCGCCTCCAACGGCCGGGGTCTGCTGGCCGACGGTGGCGTGAGCATCTCCAACCTCTTCAGCGGTGACGCCGACCGGGCTCTGTTGACGATGAGCAGGCTGGAGCTCACCCGTGGTTCCGCTGACACGCGGCGCCGCGTCGCCTGGTACCTGGCCAGGCCGGACGGGTTCGCGGGCAGCTTGTTCGGCGCGGTCGCGGAGATCGGCCGGGAGAGGTTCGAGGCGCGGCGGCAAAGACGCCGCGACGTTCGCCCGAGAGGACACCGCGGCTGGCTGTTCGCCGGGATGCGCGCGGTCACGAACGTCGTACTGCGGGACCTGAACACCGCTCTGGTGGCTGAGGAGATGATTCGTGGGACGCGGGCCGTGTATGTCGATTACGTCGACTACGACGAGGTGGCGCACCACGCCGGCGCCTCGCGGCCGGAGTCGCTGGCCGCGCTGGATCGGCTCGATCACGTGCTGGCCTGTCTGGAGGCTGTCGCCGCGGCAGCGCCAAGGCCGTACCGGCTGGTCATCCTGTCCGATCACGGCCAGTCCCAGGGCGCGATCTTCGCGGATCGGTACGGCGTTGATCTCGCGGGCCTTTGTTCGCAGCTGACCGCCGCGGAGGTCGAGGCCGTCGAGCAGTCGGTCGAGGGCTGGGGGCGATTGAACGGCCTCCTGGCCGACCTGGCGGGTGTCGACTCCAGCAGGGGGCGGGCTGTTCACGACGCCGCGCTGCGAGTAGAGCGCCGCTCCGCACCGCCGACGGTCACCGCCGGCTCGGAGCTGGTCGTCCTCGGGTCGGGCAACCTCGGCCTGGTGTATGCCGCTGAGGAACGGCGGCTGACCATGGAGGAGATCACCGGTCGCTGGCCGGCCCTCATCCCGGGGCTGGTGAACCACGTCGGGATCAGCTTCGTCGCGGTGATGAGCGCCGAGCACGGGCCGCTGGTGGTCGGGCCGTCGGGTGTTCACCGGCTGTCCGACCTGAAGGTGACAGGTGAAGATCCGCTCGTTCCGTACGGGCCGCTGGTTTCGGCAGATCTGCTGCGAGCGGTGTCGATGCCCGAGGCACCTGATCTGTACGTCAACAGTGCTGTCGACTCCGACACCGGAGAGGTCGCCGCGTTCGAGGGGCTGGTCGGCTGTCACGGGGGACTCGGTGGGTGGCAGGGACGGGCCTTCCTCCTCGCTCCGCCCGATCTGGTGATCCCGGACCAGCGGATCCGCGGCGCGGATCGGCTCCACCACGTGCTCGTCGCCTACCTCGAACAGTTCGGTCAGCGCAGCGGACTCTCGCGCGACACCGTAGACGTGTGAGGCAGAGATGGCCGAACAGCTCCAGCCCTCACTGAGAGGCCGCCCAGGAGGTTGGGATGTCCGCACCGCCTTCCTCGGCCGTTCGCCCACCGAAGCGTACGTAGCCGGCCTGCGGCATGATCTTGCCGGCAATCAGTGCATGACCCTGCAGGAACGTCGGCACCCGATCGAGCAGACCGGCGGGCACGAACGAGAACACCGTCCGCAGGAACTCGAGGTCCGCCGCGGAGTTCATCCGCATCAGCATCAGGTTGTCGCACTGCGACAGCACGTTCTCATGGACCTTCTGCGGTCGCTGCGTGGACAGCAGCAGGTAAAGACCGAACTTGCGTCCCTCGGCGGCGATGCGTACGGCGTAGTCGGTGGCAAGGGTCGTGACCGCGTCTCGGGGATCGGCCGGGCAGATGTTGTGGGCCTCGTCGATCACCACGAGGATCGGTTCGCGGCGGGCTCGCCGCTTCCACAGGATCGACAGCACCGACTCGGCGACCACGCTCTGCTCTTCGGGCGAGTCCAGCGAGCCGAGGTCGACGACCAGGCAGCGCCGATCGCCGTCCTCCAACTCCTCGAGGAGCGACCCAGCCTGTCCCCGAGCCCAGATCGACCAGTCGAGAACCCCGAGGTTGGCGGCTCGCAGACCGAGCTCCCGAGCACCGGGCTGTTCGCTGGTGCGGAAATCCCCGAGACTGGTGACCAGCGGGCCACCGTGCTCACTGGCATCCAACAGTTCGCCCAGTGCGGCGTACTCCTGGCGGTCGGCGATCGGATCCAGCTGGAGCAGGGCCGCGCGGCCGGCACGGTCGATATCGGCGAGGCGGATCCGGAGCCGGTCAGCACCAGACCCACCCCGCCGTACTGCGATGCCGCGTGCGGCCGCGGCGTAGCGATCCGCGACCACGGAGTCGAGCCCGGCCCGGGTTTCGCCCAGCCGGACGTAGTCGGAGTTCGGATCGAGAATGACCAGGCGCAGACCGGTCTCGACGAGCAACTGCTCGAGAACCACACCCAGCGAGTACGTCTTGCCGGAGCCGGACTGGCCACACAGGAAGGTGTGCCGGTTGAATCCGCCGGCGTCGAGCGCGGCCGGTACGCCGGGCGCGAGCAACTGCTCACCGATCTCGAGCATCGCGTGGGCCGGCCGGCTCCTGATCAACCAGGCACGGATCTCGTCCGGCTGCGCGGGACGGATCTCGACGTCGTGGAACGGCAGTGCCTGGCCGTCGAGAACGATCCCGTCACCCTGTGCGGTCCGGATGTGGAAGGCCCCCGGAGCAGCCGGTTCGACCTCCGCGACGTCCACCTGGGCGATCCGGAGCGTCAGTACCTGTCCGAGGCGGCCGACCCCGCCGGTCTCGAGGATCACCTGACCGCCCGCCTGCAGCGCGAGGTCGTCCAGGGAGGCCTGGAACTCGAACCGGCTCCCGTCGACCGAGCTCGCGAGCGGCAGGATGCCGCGCTCGATCCTCCCGCGCGCGGCCCGGAAATCGGTGATCGGGTCCCGCGGCGCGGTGACCGGCGACAGGTCTGGCTTGTACTGCGCAGGCTCCATCCGGCACGTCTATCACCGTCCATCCGGCGAAGACTCACCCACAGAGGATGATCAACCTGAGCGGCCACGAGGCAACACTCGACCGAGGGGTTCTGACATGAGTGTCGAAGTCGTGTTCTGGTGTGTGGTGTTCGCGCGCTTCGCGCTGCCCCTGTTCATCCCGTTGTTCCCGTTGCCGGCGATCATCGCCTGCCTCCTGCTCGACGGTGTCGACCAGACGATCTTCCAGACCTTCGGGTACGACCCGCCGTTCTACCAGAGCTACGACAAGGCGATGGACGTCTTCTACCTCTCCATCGCGTACCTGGCCAGTCTGCGGAACTGGACCCATCCGGGGGCGGTCCGGATCAGCCGCTTCCTGTTCTTCTTCCGGCAGATCGGTGTCGTGGCCTTCGAGGCCAGCGGCCTCCGGCTGCTGCTGTTGGTGTTCCCGAACACGTTCGAGTACTTCTTCATCGCCTACGAGACGGTTCGGACCCGGCGGAACCCGCTGCGGTACACCTTCAGGTTCTGGGTCATCGTTGCGGCTGCGATCTGGATCTTCGTCAAGCTGCCGCAGGAGTACTGGATCCACATCGCCAAGCTGGACCTGACCGACACGATCCGGGACGTGTCCTGGTTCCTGCCGGCGCTCATCGTTGCCGTACTCGCCCTCCTCGCCGTCCTGTACTTCGTCGTCCTTCCACGGCTGCGTCCGGCCGACTGGTCCTGGAAGTTCCGCGCCGACCCGCTGCCCGAGGGAATCGACGAGGCCTCCGAGCGCGCCGCGTACCAGGCCGCGCACCGGAAGGTGTTCGACCTGACAACACTGGAGAAGACCTTCCTGATCGGGCTGATCAGTGTGATCTATGGGGAGGTGCTGCCCGGCGTCGAGGCGAGCGGCCCGCAGATGTTCTTCGGGATCGCGGTCTTCGTGGTGATCAACGCCGCGATCGGACTGTGGGCGGCGAAGCGCGGCTATTCGTGGAACTCCGCCGCGGTCTCGTTCGGGGTCGTCTTCGCGGTGAACGTCGTGCTGGTGGTGCTGGCGGACGTGCTGCTGTCCCGGGGACCAGGCCAGCTGCAGTTGGTGGACGGGCTCTTCTTCATCTTCCTGTTCAGCATTCTCACCACCCTCTACGACCGCTACCGCCCGATCGCCGACTACCGCGCCGCCCAGTCTGAACGGGCAGGAGCCGAGCGCTGACTCGCCAGGAACTCAAGGCGATCACACAGCGGCTGGAGCAGACGTTCCCGGGCCGGTGTGCCGGCTCCTTCCTGGCGTTGCAGGGTGTCGACCGGGCGATGGTGATCGCCTCGCAGGCGCTGACAGCACTCATTCCCCTGCTTCTCCTGGTCTCGACCCTCGCTCCGGCGAACCGCCGTGACGTCGTCTCGCAGGCTCTCGTCCGGAGGTTCGAGCTCAGCGGCAACGCGGCGGATGCCGTCAGCGAGGTGTTCGCGCGTCCCGTGGGTGCATCGAGCGTCGGTGCGCTGAGCGTGGTGATCCTGGTCTTCTCAGGAGTGTCGCTCGCCCGCCGGATGCAGCGGATGTACCAGGACGCCTGGCAGCTGGAGGCTGTCGCGGGCGTTCGCGGCTCACTCAACACCTTCCTCGGCCTGGGCACCCTGGTGCTGCAGATCGCCCTGCTCTACCTCGCGCGCACCCTGCTGCGCGCCCTGCCGATGGACTGGCTGCTCAGCATCCTGGTTTCGATCCTGACCGGGATGCTGGTGTGGATCTCCATCCCGTGGCTGCTGCTCGACCACAGGGTCCACTGGCGGCGCCTTGTTCCCACTGGCGTGCTGACCAGCATCTGCAGCGTGGTGTTCGGAGGCGCGTCCACGATCTACATGCCGAGGCAGATGGAGTCCTACAGCGAGCGGTACGGCCTCTTCGGTGTCACTCTGGCACTGGTCGGATGGCTACTGGCCGTTTCACTGATCCTCGTCAGTGTGACCGTGGTCGGCGCGGAACTCGATCGCAGCGAGGGCTGGTTCGCCCGCCGGCTGCGTTCTCGGCTCGCCTTGTCTGGTTGATGCAGTTCCTCCACCAAGGATGATGCCGCGCTGCGGTAGCGACGCAGATCATGGACGACGTGGGTACTTCAGAGCAGTTCGAGAACCCGCCTGACGCGCCGCCGCCGAGCCGGGAAGCGACACTCGTGCTCGACGCGGCAGTCGGGGCATCCCTGCTGGCCGCGGCCACCGTACGGAGAGTCGGGCGCCGCGTCGGCGGCGCCCTCAATCCCGTCGTTGTCGTGGTCCTGCGGCCGCCGATACTGGCCGAGCGCTACCAGGCAGGCACCTGGCTGGCAGGCCTGGCCCGGAAGGGTGGCCGAGGACGTCACGACCTGGAGCGGCAACTGGCCGCTGCGCTGGACAAGGTGGTTCCCAGCGTGGTGACTGCCGTGGTGCAGCGGATCGATCTGGCCGGCCTGGCCGAGGGAGTGATCGCGGAGGTCGACTTGGCCGAGATCATCCGCCAGTCCACCGGTTCCGTTGCCTCCGACACCGTTCGCGGCGTCCGCATGCAAGGCATCTCGGGTGACGAGGCCGTCGGCCGGGCAGTAGGCCGGTTGAGGGTACGAATCGGCCGGAAGGGCAGTCCGGTCGCCGAACCCGAGATGACGTCACCCTGACGATGGGAACGGACTCGATCGTCCCGCGGGAGGCGCGGCCGTACCAAGGCCGCCACGCAGGCGTGGTCACCCGGCTGACCGCCGGCATCATCGACGCGATCGTGGTAGTGGTCTTGCTGCTGGCCGGCTACGTGGCCGTGAACGGATTCCTGTTCCTGCTTGACCCACGAGGCTTTCGATTCAGTGAAGCATCACCAGTGCTGAGCGTGGGGACGTGGCTGCTCGTGCTCGTCGTCTACCTCAGTGTCGCCTGGTCGACTACCGGCCGGAGCTACGGCTGTCAGGTGATGGGCCTGCGGGTCGTCAGCCGCCACGGGGCGCGGTTGCGTCCGCATGTCGCGCTGCTGAGGGCTGCCTTCTGCGCACTGGTCCCGATCGGGCTGCTGTTGTGTGCCGGCGGCCGCCGGCACAGCTCCCTGCAGGACCTCGTACTGGGTACGTCGGTCGTCTACGACTGGCGTTCGGGACCACCGATGAGGAGCTGACCATGTCGGACACCAACCTGAGCGCCGCGGCACCGAAGCACACGCGACCGCACGAACCGACGGAGAGCGGGATCCGCCTGCCGGGACTGGAGCGACGAGGCTGGGTGGGTCCGATCATCTTCGCCGCGGTGATCATGATCGTCCTCGGCGCCTTCCACGTCTTCCAGGGCTTCGTTGCCCTGTTCAACGACCGGTACTACCTCGTCCGGAGGGAGAGTCTCGCCGTGCACCTCGACTACACCACCTGGGCCTGGATCCACCTGCTCGTCGGCGCCGTCGTCCTGGCGGCCGGATTCTGTCTCCTAGTCGGTCAACTGTGGGCGCGGGTCGTCGCAGTGATCCTGTCCGTCCTGAGTGCGCTGGTGAACACGGCGTTCCTCGCGGCCTACCCGCTCTGGTGCACGATCATGATCGCCTTCGACATCCTGGTGATCTGGGCGCTGATCTTTCACGGTCGCGAGGTGCGGACCGCGGACGAAGCCGGCGTGATCCCGTACTGAGAACTAGGCCTCGGGGCGGGAGGGGAGGAGCCCGAGTTCCCACGCCCGCCGGACGGCCTCGTTGCGTCGCGACGCGTTCAGCTTGCGCAAGATGCTCCGCACGTGACTGCGGACCGTGTTGACGGAGACGTACATGGTGCTCGCGATCTCTTCTGTGGTCAGCAACTCGGCGAGGTACCCGAGCACCTCGTGCTCCTTGCCCGTCAACGAGGTGGAGATGACCAACGCCGGCCCCGGCCGGCTCGAGGCCGGGGCGCGACCACGCAGCTGGCCGGGTGGGCGGAGCCACTGGTGGTGCCGGATCAGTTCACCGGTCGGATGAAGCAACCTTCGGACCGCCGGCGGCGCCTCCGAGAAGGGACGGCGCAGCTGCTCGGGGGCAGCCAGTCGCAGTGCGCGCTCCAGATAGAGCCCGCTGCGGCCGGAGTCCCCGGTCCTGATGGATTCGGCGGCCTGGACGAGCCAGCCGTCCACCCGGGTGTCGAGTGGGGCACCGCGATCGGCGGCCACGGCTGGCAGACCGGGACCGCGTTCGCCGGCCTCGGTAGCCGCTCGTCGCAGAACCAGCTGGGACTCGACCTGGTCGCGGCCCTGCGATTGCTTGATCACCCTGATGGCCTCATGGGGCAGGTTCTGTGCCACGAGTGTCTTGGCCTCGTCAACGATGAGGGCCTGACTGAGCCAGCCGCCGTACTGCGCGCCGTAGCTTTCTCTCGCGGCCCGCAGCTCCGCACCGGCCAGCCCGATTTCTCCCCCCGCACGCAGCAGTCTTGCCCGGACCAGCGCCAGTACGGCGGCAAGAACCCGTGCGTCGTGGGTGGGAGTGGCAGCTGCGGCGCGCTGGACCAGATCTTCGGCCGCTGTCAGGTCTCCCTGGTCAGCGTGCACCCAGGCTTCGGCCACGATCGCAGACCGCGGCTGATGGGGCTGCGCCCCGGAGTCCGCCAGCGTGGTCGCATGAGCTGCGACCTCGTCAGCGCGCCGCAGATGTCCCCACAGCGCTTCCACCAATGCGGCCATCCCGAGGAAGTCGGCCAGGGCCTCGTGCGCACCGGCTGCCTCGGCGACGGTGACGCCGTCGGTGAAGGCTGCCAGGGCCGCCGGGAAGTCTCCACGCTGTAGCAGCACGCGGCCCTTGCAACCCGCGACGAGCAGCGTCACTTCGGGATGCGCGATCGCCGGCTCCTGCGATGCCACACTCAGTTCTGCCTCCGCCGTGAGCATGGCGGCCAGCCCGGCCTCGAGGTCCGCCCCGAGACTGGCCGAGACCGCCTCCAGGACGATGATCGCCAGCTCGACGGCCTGCCGATGGGCGGAGGTCGGATCGTCCAGGAAGTCCCTGGCCTTCGCGAGCTCCCTCGTACAGCGGCCGACATCGAACTCGGCAAGCGCCTGCGCGGCTCTGACGACGGCTGCCTCCGCGCCGCCGAGATCATCCGGCAGGTCGGCGAACAACGAAGTGAGCTGACGGCGCTGACGCCCCACGAGCAGGCCGGCCAGGTAGAGATTCCCCACCAGGTACCTGGCCGCGCGTCCCCAGTCACCAGCTGTGATCGCGTGCAGGATCGCCTCCAGCGGCTGGTTGTTCCGGGCGAACCAATCGGCGGCAGCACTGTGCAGCGCAGGGGCGAGGGAGGGCCGCTCGAACAACAGTTGGGTGCGAAGGAACTCGCGGAACAGCGGCTGGTAGGTGTAATAGTCCGCAGTTCCCTGAACAGGCCGGATGAACGAGTTCCCGTGGGAGATGAACTGCAAGGACCGAAGGTCACCAGCGTGCCCAGTCAGTGCTTCGGCCAGCCCCGGACGGACTTCGTCGACGATGCAGGTCCGGAGCAGGAACTCGCGCAGCTCCGGGGGCTGCGCGTCGAACACCTCGGTCATCAGGTAGGCGGCAACGTTGCCAGCGTCTCCGCGGAAGTCCCGGATCACCTGCGCCGAGTCGGTCTTCCCGGCGAGGTTCATCGCCGCGAACATCAGACCGGCGGGCCAGCCGTCGGTCCGGGCCCGGAGCTCGGCCACCTCCGCCGGGGCCAGCTCCAGCTTCTGAAGCTGCATCAGCGCTGTGGCCTCTTCGGTCGTGAAGGCCAGATCAGCCGCCCGGATCTCGGTCACGGTGCCCGCCAGGCGGTAGAGGTGCAGGGGCAGAGGTGGGTCGGACCGGGTCAGCAACACCACCCGTACGCGCCCCGCGTTCCCGCGGATGAGGCGATGAAGGTTCTGCCCGAACTCTGAAGTCACCATCAGGTCGCCGCAGTCCACCACGAGCACCAGCACGTCCTGATCGGGCGCTCCCTCGGGTGTCCGCGGTGAATGCCAATCCAGTAGGGCCGCAGGCTGTTCGGTGGTTACATCGAGCGTGATGCGATTGACCGTGGCCGGCCCGTCGTAGAGCAGTTCCCATGACTCCAGCAACATCGTCTTGCCGAAGCCCGCAGGTGCGCTGACCAGGGTGAGTGGCCGCTGAATCCCCTGACTGACAAGATCGACAAGACGTTCCCGCAGTACTGTTCCCGGCGGGATCGCCGAGATCCGGTCCGTGGATCTCAGCTGATCGTCGACTGGCTTGCGCTTCGAACCACGTCCGGTTTCCGTCCCCAGATACTCATCGCCTGGCATGTTCCCTCCGGCAGCGATCTGTGGCAGCACCAAGCGCGGGGAGGGAGCGGCGGCGAGTCCACCATTAGACGAGACCACGGAATCGCCTGTAAAACCAGCGTTTTCCGTCCGACTGCCGAACATTTCGAGAACCCGGCCTACCGAAATGGCCATTCTGGCTTCACGCCGAAAAGTTTGTCCCCGGCGGGCAGTTCACCCCACAGGGATGAAGCCGCGGCACAGCTGTTTTGCCACCGTCGAACGCACACGCTGGAACGGAGTGGGTCCGATGGTCGAGGCGACGTACGAGATTCGCGTGGCGGGCGCCGTACCGGAACAGGACCTTCGGGACATGGGCGCGGTGACCCTGGCCGTCGATCAGGTGAACACCGTCCTGTACGGCATCCCGGACCAGTCGGCGCTCTACGGCCTGCTGGCAAGACTTCGGGCCCTGGGCATCGAAGTCGTCGAGGTTCGCCGGATCCTGGATCCGTCCTCGCCATCGACCGAATGGATCGACGTCGAGCCGGGTGGGGGAGACGATGAGCACCAGTGAGTGCCACCAGTCGTCGTACCAGGTCGTGGTGCTGGGGGAGCTGCGGCCGGCCGTCCTCGCCTTCTGCGCCCAGCCGCCGACACTCAACGAGACGTGTGGCGTGTTCCAGGTACGGGTCAACGACGGTGAGGGCGTCGCCGACCTGGCGGCCATGCTCCAGGCAGCGGGACTGGTGATCCTGAGCATCCGCCAGGTACACGAGAGCGAAGCATGGGCTGGTGCGAGCCTGTCCGCCTGAGCTCATCCCGGGCGGGTGATGACGCCGTCGATCCGCCACGGCAGGGTGGCGCACAAACAGGACGCAGGGCCGCGAGGATCCTGGTGGAGGGATGGAGAGTCATGCCGGATGCAGACGTTCACGGACCCATCGACTTCGTACTCATCGAGTTCACCGGCGATCGGCTCACCGGCCGGGGCGCCGAGGAGCTGATGAGTCTCGTCGAGCGGGGAATCATCCATGTCTATGACGTGCTGATCGTCGGCAAGGATGCCGAGGGCACCGTCTATGCCGTCGATCTCGAGGAATCGGCAGGCCGCGCCGGAGACTTCGCACACCTTGCTGGTGCCCGGTCGGGCATCTTGGCCGAGGACGACCTCCGTGAGGTGGCAAGCGCGATGCAGCCCGGCACGCTCGCTGCGCTGATCGTCTACGAGAACACCTGGGCCATCCCCTTCATCGCCGCCGCGCTGGAGTCGGGCGGTCAGCTGATCGCCGGCGGGCGCATCCCGGCGCAGGACGTGATGGACGTACTCGAAGCCATGGAAACCCTGGAAGCGACGAGCTGAGGAGACGGACATGCCAGGACTGTTGCGAGGACTTGTCAGAACCGCGGCCGTCGCGGGCACCGCGACGGCGGTCAGTGGCCGGATACAACGGCGTCAGAACGCCAAGTTCGTCCAGCGTGACGCGGCGACGGCAGCAGCACGCGACCAGGCGTACATGGAGCAGACCGCGCCACCGGCACCCGCCGCACCGCCCGCCACCGACCGCCTGGAGCAGCTCAAGACGTTGGGTGAGTTGAGGCAGTCGGGTGTGCTCACCGACGCCGAGTTCGAGGCGCAGAAGGCCAGAATCCTCGCAGGCTGACAACGAAGGGGCCCGCCATGGACGGGAACGCGGTCGTTTCCGAGGTACGCGGCGGGTCCGCCTCACGGACGGTACTGCTCACCCTGGCGGCGGGTCAGTTCCTGATGGCGCTCGACAGTTCTGTCATGAACGTGTCGATCGCGACCGTGGCCAACGACCTGGACACGACGGTCACGGGGATCCAGACCGCGATCACCCTCTACACCCTCGTGATGGCGTCGCTGATGATCACGGGCGGCAAGGTCGGCCAGCTCCTGGGCCGCAAGCGCGCTTTCGCGATCGGGTGCATCATCTACGGCGCTGGGTCGCTGACAACGTCGCTGGCTCCGAACCTCGCGGTGCTGCTGATCGGATGGTCACTGCTGGAGGGGATCGGCGCTGCGCTGATCATGCCCGCGATCGTCGCCCTGGTGGCTACGAACTTCGGCAAAGCCGAGCGCCCGCGCGCCTATGGCCTCGTCGCGGCAGCAGCGGCCATCGCAGTGGCCCTCGGGCCTCTGATCGGCGGACTACTGACGACGTACGCGTCCTGGCGCTGGGTGTTCGCCGGTGAGGTCGTCATCGTCCTCGCCATTCTCCTCCTGGCCAGGCGGATGGCAGACGCGCCGGCGGATCCCGCCGCCGGCCTGGATCTCGTCGGCACCGTCTCGTCCGCCGCCGGCCTCGGACTCGTCGTCTTCGGGGTCCTCCGGGCCGGCGCCTGGGGCTTCGTCAACCCGAAGCCGGGCGCACCAGCCTGGATCGGACTCTCGCCCGTGATCTGGCTGATCCTTGCAGGCGGCGCCGTGTTGTTCGGCTTCATCGTGTGGGAGCGCCGGCGTCAGGAGCGCAGCGCCGCGGTGCTGATCGACCCGGCGATGTTGGGCAACACCCGTCTCAGGGCTGGGTTGGTGTCCTTCTTCTTCCAGTACCTGCTGCAGGCAGGTCTGTTCTTCACCGTGCCCCTGTTTCTGTCGATCGCACTGGGGCTGTCGGCGATCCAGACGGGAGTACGTCTCCTTCCCCTCTCGCTGGCCCTGCTCGTCGCGGCCCTGGGCGTGCCGAAGTTCTTTCCCCAGGTGTCTCCGCGTCGGGTGGTGCGGGCCGGCTTCGTCCTCCTGTGCCTAGGCAGTCTGGCGTTGACCGCAGCGCTCGAGGTCGGTGTCGGAGCAGAGGTGGTCTCCTTGCCGCTGCTGTTGACCGGGCTCGGTATCGGGGCCCTGGCGTCGCAGCTTGGAAGCGTCACCGTGGCAGCGGTCCCGGACGAGCAGAGCGCGGAGGTGGGCGGACTCCAGAACTCTGTCAGCTTCCTGGGAGCGTCGATCGGGACCGCTCTGGCCGGGGCCGTGCTGATCTCCGCGCTCACGAGTTCGTTCCTCACCGGCATCAAGGACGACCCGGCCGTCCCGAACCAGCTCTCGTCGCAGGCTCAGGTTCAGCTCGCCGGTGGTGTTCCGTTCATTCCCGACGACGCGCTGAGTCACTCGCTGGCCGACGCCGGTGTCGACCAGGGCACGGCGGCCGCGATCGTCGGCGAAAACTCGGAGGCCCGGCTGGACGGCCTGCGGTCGGCGCTGTCGGTGCTGGCCCTGCTCGCGCTCGTCGCGTTGTTCCTCACCGGCGGCATCCCGACCCGCCAGCCGGCCGCCGAAGGCGACGCAGTACTCATCCCTCCCGGCGACTGAGACTGTGCTGGACGGCATCGAGGAACGTGCGAGCAACCAGGCCGACGATGACGAGATCGCCGAGCATCTGCACGATGGCGACCGCGCGGGCCGCGGGTGACACGGCGACGACGTCGCCGAAGCCGACCGTCGCAAAGATGGTCACGGTGAAGTACGCCGAATCGAGCCGGGTCAACGGCTCGGAGAAATTCTCCGGGCGGGCAAGTCCCATCAGGTAGTACGTCGTGGCGAAGACGGCGAGGAACAGCGGCACCGACGTCGTCAGCGCGCCGATCGCCCTGACCCGCGGGTACGGCGACCGGGTGATCTCGCGGATCTGCCAGACCAGCACGAGCGTCACGACTGCGAGCCCGCCACCCAGGGCGACGGTCAACGAGCGGTCGAGGCGGCTCATGGGCAGGAGGAAGTAGCCGGCGACGATGACGCCCGACACCAGCAGGGAACGCAGCAGCGACGTCACGGCGAGTCGACGGCGGGTCCGCGCGGGGAGCTGCTGGTAGGCGATCGGGTTGGCTGTCACAGGTTCAGTGAAGCCCGGACAGTGCGGGGTTGGTTCATCCATCGGGGGTGATGCTCGGTTTGCGACGGTGATGTTGGCTGGAGCCTTGACTGATGTGGGTCTGCTCACGCGAGTCGGCCACGAGCGGAGGGCAGCATGAGTGCACGGAGCACGCTGGTGAAGGCGGCCACGGCAGTACCCGCCCCGAGACGAGCCGACAGCAACGGCCGGTCGACGCCGCCGGTCCGTCATCTCGCACCGACCGAACGAGCCCGCAGAGGACTCGCGGCGCGGGCAGCACTGCCGCCGCGCGAGCAGGCACATCTGGTGATGCCGACGAACCGACCGGATCCCGTCTCGTTGCTGGAGCAACAGGCCCTGACCCGGGTCCCCGAACTGGTGCCGGTACGGCATGGCCGGATGATGGCGTCGCCCTTCACCTTCTTCCGGGGTAACGCTCTCGGGATGGCGACCGACCTGGCCGCGGCGCCGGTGTCCGGCCTGGCGGCGCAGCTGTGCGGTGACGCCCACCTCTCGAACTTCGGGGTTTTCGGCTCTCCCGAACGGCGCCTGCTCTTCGACCTCAACGACTTCGACGAGACGACCGTCGGTCCGTGGGAGTGGGACGTCAAGCGGCTCGCCGTGAGCATCGCGGTCGCCGGCCGCGACAACGGCTTCTCGCGGAAGGAGCGTCGCAAATGCGTCCTCGAGACCGTCCGACGCTATCGCGATGCCACCGCCGACTTCGCCGCGATGCGCACGCTGGACGTCTGGTACGCCCGAGCCGACATCGACGAGCTCCAGGAGACGCTGAGCGGCAAGCTGAACGCGAGGCGGCGCAAGAACTGGGACCAGGCCAAGGTCAAGGCACGCGGTAGCGGCAGTCTGAAGGCCTTCGGCAAGCTGACCGAGATCACGGACGACGGGGTGCGGATCAAGGCTGATCCGCCGTTGATCGTGCCCGCCGCCGATCTCCTGCCCGACGCCGGCCGCGAAGAGCTCGAGACTCAGATGAAGCTGCTGCTGAACCTCTACCGGCGGAGTCTGCCTCACGAACTGCGGGCGCTGTTCGACCAGTTCGAGTTCATCGACATCGCCCGCAAGGTGGTCGGGGTGGGCAGCGTCGGCACGCGGTGCTGGATCGTGCTCCTGCGCGGCAGGGACGACGGCGATCCGCTCTTCCTGCAGGTCAAGGAGGCTGGGCCTTCGGTGCTCAAGGGCAACGTGCCGTCGGCGCTGAAGCAGCGGTCCGCACCCCGGAACGAGGGGGAGCGGGTGGTGGTCGGTCAACGCCTGATGCAGGCGGCCAGTGACATCTTCCTCGGGTGGCAGCGGGTCGAAGGCATCGACGGACAGGTACGCGACTTCTACGTCCGGCAGTTGCGGGACATGAAGTTCTCGTTGCCGGTGGAGACGATGGACCTGCGCGGCATGACGATGTACGGCCAGGTCTGCGGCTGGACGCTGGCCAGGGCGCATGCCCGCTCCGGCGACCGGATCGCCCTCGCGACCTATCTCAACAGCGACGACGCGTTCCCGGAGGCGATGGCCGAGTACGCCGAGGCGTACGCGGACCAGAACGAACGCGACTACCAGGTCTTCCGCGACGCCATCAAGAGCGGTCGCCTGGCGTGCGAGAGCGGGTTGTAGCCGTCGGTCGGGGTCAGGCTGGTGCGCTGGGACCGGCGCCGCCGACCCGAACCGGGCCTGCCGCCGGTGGTCGGCCGAGGAACTCGATCACGGCGACCAGGAGCAGGACGACTGCGGCAGTGACCACGACGACAGAGACAGTGGGCCGCGACCACAGCGTCAGCACCAGGGCTCCGCCGACGACGCTCGCGATCAGCAGCAAGCGCTTGTGGAGGTAGGTCCACGCTCCGAACGATCCCGTGTTCAGCCCGGCGGATTCGGATTTGCCGCGCACGGATCCGATGCCGTTCTTCAGCGCCGCGCGCGTTCGTACAGCGCCCGTGGACGGGCCGGAGAAGAAGGCGGCAAGAGCGACGATGAGCGCGAGCGCTCCGACGGCTCGCAGGCTGTAGCGGAGGTACTGCACGATGGTGTCGAAGATGCTTCCGCCCGCGTCGCGCGAGATCACCTCCGCCGGTAGAGCGTTCAGGTAGAACACGCGGGCCAGGGTCAGGGCGACTCCGAGCACCAACATCGCTCCCGCGAATCCCAGCGCGCCCATCAGGAGAGCCCGGCGGCGATTGCGGGCGACGAACACGCCTGCGGCAAGCAGGAGGAGGGCGATCAGCGGCAACCAGACGCCGAGCGTGTTGAGGAGCCGGTAGAGGCCTTGGGCCTTGGTGACCGCCTCGGACTGCATCAGCACGATCGACTTGTCCACGACCGGGATCCTGTCGGCCAGTCCGAAGCCGGCGGCCACGAGCCGCTCTTTCACCTGAGCGATGATCGGCGCCAGGTTGAGTGTGACGGTGTCGTTCTGTGCGCTGAGCGCGCCGCCCTGGTTGCCTTCGAGCAGCTTGACCAGTGACGCGTGCGCCGTCCGGTTCGCCTCCGTCCAGAGGGTGGCGAACTGTGGGCTGGCGACGAGGTTGTCGACCTGGGTTCGGATGAAGCCCTGGATGCCGTTCACGAGCGGCCCGCTCAGCGCCTCGAGGTTGGCCGCCACCCGCGGTGGCAAGCCCTGCTGGGCGATCGCGTCCAGGGTCTCGGTGGTGATCGCCCGGAGGTCGATGGCGGCGAAGATCTCGCTGGTCACGGCGTCGGAGATGGTCTTTTGAACGGCTGGGTCGCGCCCCAGCGGGGCGACGGTCTCGAGGTATCGGTCCGTATCGGAGACCTGCCTGCTCGCCCAGACGGCCGTCACCGACAGGAAGGCGAGCAGGCACGACAGGGTGATCAGGACGGCAGACGCGATACTCCGCCCGATCATCCCGCGGCCCCTGGGGTCAGGTGGACCCGATGCCGCCGGTGGTTCACCGGCGGCCCGTTCGTGTTCGAGCTGGGCCACCCGCTCGCGCAGTCGGCGTACCTCATCGGTCTCGCTCATCGCCGACCTCCTCTCCGCTCCGGGTGACAGGTCAGACGGCCAGTGCCTTCGTCTTGAGGGTGTCGAACTCCGACTGCGAGATGGTGCCCTTGTCGAGCATCGCGCTGGCCTGGGCGATCTGGTCAGTAGGACTGGCCGTGCCCGCGACCTCCTTGATGTAGGCCTCCTGCCGCTTCTGGGCGGCAACCTGGCTGCTGACCGTCCGCCGTGCCATGCCGCTGCCGCGGGCGATGACGTAGACCAGCGCAGTGAGCAGCGGAAGGATCAGGAGGGCGAGGAGCCAGATCGCCTTGACCGGCCCCGAGGTCTCGGGGTCGCGGAACAGGTCCGCCACGATCGAGAACAGCATCATCAGATAGGCGGTGAAGGCAAAGGTAATGACGATGAACCACACAACGTCCCAAAAACTCATTGCAGCGTCCTTTCTGCGAGCACGAATTCGCCTCGGTTCAACCCTGGCGTCTCGCGAACAGAACGTCCTCACCACTACTGGATGATCTCTGCGGCCCCGATCGGGACGACCATGAGCGTTAGCGCACCCTCGCTGCGCGGAGACCGGGGAGGTCGGACCATGGATCGGGAGCTGTTCACGTCGAGTTGGAAGATGCTGGTGGTCCGCGGGGCGATCGGCATCGTGTTCGGCATCTTGGCTGTCGTGTGGCCGATCGAGACGGCGCTGGCACTGATGGTGCTGTTGGGGTTCTGGGTGTTGCTGGAAGGCATCAGCTTGCTGGTCCAGGCGTTTCAGGCGAAGACACAGGGAAGCCGCCTCGGGCGTGCGCTCCTAGGAGTCGTCGCGGTGATCGTGGCGTACTTCGCGATCTTCAGCCCAGGCGTGACGGCCCAGACCCTGACTTGGATCGTCGGCATCTGGCTGATCGTCCGAGGGGTGGTCGAAGTTGTCGCAGCCTTCAGCAGTTACCGGCTGACACCGCGTTGGCTGCTCCTCGTCGGTGCCGCGCTGTCGATCCTGCTGGGCGCCTTCTTGGTGGCCAACCCCGGCCGGGGCGCGGTTGGTATCGCGGTCTGGCTCGGCCTGATCGCGCTGTGCTGGGGCTTGGTCTTCGTCCTGATGGGTCTCGTGCAGCGCCGCGAACACCCATGGCCGACCCCCGCAGACCCGGCAACCGCCTGACCCCGCCACGAACATCCGGTGCGGCAGCCATGATGATCGAAGAGGAGCGCCACGTCGATCGCGGCTACGTGGCCTCCTCGGTTCGCCTGGCTGACGGCGCCATCACCGCTCTCGGATGGGTGCTCGGGCACTTGCGCCGAGGTCCTGTCCTCGTCTGCCCGCCGGATCTGAAGTCCTTGGCATCGGCTGAAGAGGTCAGGCAGGCCACGGCCATCGTCGTGATCGGCGCGCACAGCGGCCTCAAACCGTGGATCAGTGCGTTCCGGCCCGAGCCCCTCACGAGTGCGGTCATCTCCGTGAGCGACTGTCTGGTCAGTGATCCCGTCGTCTGGACCGCGATGGAGTCGTTCACCGATGTGATCAACAGCGGTACCGGCCTGGCACACCCCTGTGACCGGGCCTTGGTGACCGAAGGACTCCTCGACCTGCGCCGGTCAGGTCATCCCTTCGACCCCGACGAGCTGATGGCAGCAGCCCTCAGACTCAACTGGCGCGGCACCGCCGCCTGGGACCTACGAGTCCTGGCGACCCAACTCAACGCCGGCTGCGGAGCCGGGATGCGCTGACCCAGACGAGCCTCCCGTAGTGGTCGATCAGCACCTGATACCCACGACGGCCGTACCGAGTGGCGTGAGCGGCGAATCATCCAGCAAGGGTGAGTCCGCGTTCCTGCCGTCAACGGGTGCCTGCTCGGCGGTTTCTGAGAGGGGGGTTAACAAGTGTTCACCTTCGGGTCACTTGCCGGGTGCTGACCTGAGGGGACGGAGGTGACAACGTTGCCAGGTAACCCTTCACGTTGTTCGCCCATCGGAGTGCGCTTGATGAAGAGAAGTCGGCCAGCTACCTCGGTCGTGGACGTCGAGAGGACGGACCCGGCGCTCGCGGTCCGGGCTCGCGGAATCGTCAAGAGTTTTGGCGAGGTCGTCGCCCTCGATGGCATCGATCTCAGTGTGGAAACCGGGCAGATTCACGGGTTGGTCGGGCCGAACGGCGCCGGGAAGACGACGTTGCTCGGGCTGTTGCTGGGATTGGCGGTCGCCGACCGCGGAAGCCTGGAGGTCTTGGGTACGCCGGTCGGGCGGGCGCTGGCCGCTCCTGACGGAGTCGCGGGGTTCGTCGATGGCCCTGGGCTCTATCCGTCGCTCACCGCGAGGCAGAACCTGGCCGCGCTGGCTGCGCTCCGGGGTCGCGATGCGCGGTCGGCGGGGATCGACGAGGTCCTTGCCGAGGTCGGGCTCACCGACATGGCCGACGACCGGGTTCGCGGTTTCTCGCTCGGCATGCGTCAGCGTCTCGGGCTGGCCGCCGCCCTGCTCACCAAGCCCCGGCTGCTCGTGCTCGACGAGCCTTCCAACGGCCTCGATCCGGCCGGCAAGAAGCATGTGTACGGCGTCCTTGGCCGGCTCGCCGCCGAGGGCACCGCCGTGGTGCTGTCCAGCCACCGGATGGACGACATCGAGTCGCTGTGCTCCGAGGTCACCATCCTCGCCACCGGACGGGTCGCCTTCTCCGGCCCGCTGACCAAGCTGGCCGCCGAGACCCGTGAACTCGACTACCGGCTCCTCACCTCCGACGCGGAGGCCGCCCGGCGGGTGGCCACCGAAACTGCCGGAATCCGGGTCGTCGACGGCAGCGGCGTACGGCACGGCTCCGAGCGGTTGGTGGTGTCCGCGCCGGTGCCCGCCATGGACGAGCTGGTGAAAGAGCTGGTGCACGCGGGCATCGCGGTGCGCGAGCTCGCACCGGTGGTGTCGCCACTCGAGGCCGCGTTCGTCGCCCTGACCGAGCAGCAGGAGTCCAACTGATGACCGCGACTCTCGTCGAGACCGCCGGCAAGCCTGGCACCCCGGTTGCCCGCCCCGTCTCGGTGGCGCGCGCCTACCGCTTCGAGCTCACCAAGCTCGTCTCGCAGTGGCGGGTGCGGTTGCTGATCGCCGCCTGCTGGCTCGCGCCGGCGCTCTTCGTGGCCGTGATCAGTCAGCAGGCCTCGCTACCGGTCGACACCCTCTTCGGCCGCTGGATGCACGCCACCGGGTGGGCGGGACCGCTGGTGATTCTCGGATTCTCGGGCTCGTGGGCGCTCCCGCTGCTGACCTCGCTGATCGCCGGCGATGTGTTCGCTTCAGAGGATCGGCTCGGCACCTGGCGCCACCTGCTGGTGGCGGTCCGGTCGCCACGGCGGATCTTCGCGTCGAAGGCGCTGGCCAGCGTCACGGTGATCGTGGTGCTCGTGATCGGGCTGCTCTGTTCGAGCACGATCAGCGGGCTCGCGGTCGTCGGCAACCGATCCCTGAACGGACTGGACGGCCACCTGCTGTCACCGGGCGAGGCCGCCGGAAGGGTCCTGCTCGCCTGGACCTGCGCACTCGCGCCGACGCTTGCTCTCGCCGCGATCGGCCTGCTCGGGTCCGTCGCGTTGGGCCGGTCGCCGATGGGACTTCTGCTGCCGGCTGTGGTCGCCCTGGCGATGCAGATCGTGCAGCAGCTACCGGTCCCCGTGGCCATCCGCTACGCACTGCCCGGCTATGCCTTCATCAGCTGGAACGGCCTGTTCACCAGCCCGGCCCAACTCGGACCACTGCTGATCGGCATCGCGGTCAGTCTGGTGTGGGTCGTCGTCGCGACCGCTCTGGCCTACTTCCTCTTCCTACGGCGCGACTTCACCAACCCGACCCACGACGGGTCCGGCCGCCTGGCGATCACCGCCGGCCTGTTGCCTCTCGTCGTACTGTTCGGCCTCACCGCCGGGGTGCTGACCCCGGCGACCGGGGCCGGCTCCGGGATCGATCAGGACAAGGTACAGCGGTCGGTCGCCACGTCCTTCGCGCATCTCTATCGCCTGCAGACCAAGCAGCTCAATCGGCCCGACGTCACCGAGGAGCAATTGCAGTCCTCGGCCGCGTGTACCAAGGGCGGCGACCAGGTCGCCGCCGTCGGTCCCGGCAACGACTGGCGTTGCGTCGTGAGCTGGCACCTCCCTGGTGTCGAAGCGGCCGGTTCGGCCATCTACCAACTCGACATCAACCCACTCGGTCGGTACGTCGCCGACGGGGACGGACCGAAAGAAGTGAACGGCTTCTTCCTGGTCCGCACCCCGGCAGGCGACGAACCGAATCCGCTCTGGCAGTTCGACGGCAACATCGAACTGCTTCCGTCCACCTCGAAGGGATAGCCCCATGCAGGTAACACGCCGCCGCAGGCGTGACGAGAAGGGCCTCACCAGCCTTCTTCGCCGCCGGATACCACTGGTCACGGCGGGGACAACCGCCGTTGCCGTGGCACTAGCCGGCACTGCAGTCGCATCGACGCACCAGTTCGGGTCCGAGCACGTCGGTCAGGTCACCGACAAGGGCCAGGTCATCTCGAGCGATCAGTACATCGCCCCACTGGGCGACCGCCTGCTGCTCCAGAAGGGCAAGATCATGTCCTCCGCGGTCAGCCCGGATGGCAGCCACATGGCCGCCTCTGTGACCGATGGCGGGATGGCCCTCGCGATCATCGATCTGAAGAACTGGAAGGTTCAGCAGTACGTCGGCAACAACGCCGCTGCCGACCTGAAGATCCCGGGCAACGACATCGGCCAGGAAGGTCCGACGTACTCGCCCGACGGCTCGCAGGTGTGGCTGGGCCAGTCCGACGGCTACCGCAGGTTCACGGTGAACCCGGACGGCTCGCTCGCCAGCCCGACGTTCGTCACGATCCCGGCCGACGGCACGAAGCACGCGCTCGTCGGTGAGGCCGTGTTCTCGCCGGACAGCTCCACCGTGTACTCCGCGGTGAACGGCCAGAACAAGGTTGTCGCGATCGACACCGCGACCGGCACCATCAAGCAGACCTGGGCCGTCGGCAACGCGCCGCGGGACATGGTCATGGTCGGCGGCAAGCTCTACGTCAGCAACGAGGGCGGCCGTCCGGCCAAGCCCGGCGAGCCGACGATCGAGTCGTACGGCACTCAGGTGCCGGCCTCGCAGATCACGGCTGCCACCACCACCGGTACGGTCAGCGTGATCGACCTGTCGAAGCCGACCGCCGCGCCCGCGAGCATCGCCGTCGGCCTCCACCCGACCGCGGTGTACGCCAAGAACGGCACCGTCTTCGTCACCAACACCGCCACCAACAACGTGTCGGTGATCGACACGCGGCGCGGCAAGGTCGTCCAGACCATCGCCACCCAGCCGTGGCCGGAGGCCTCGGTGGGCTACGAGCCCGACGGCGTGACGCTCACCGACGACGGTCATCTGCTGGTGACACTCGGCCGGGCCAACGCGGTCGCCGTCTACAAGTACAAGAACCCGCTGGAACCGGTCAGCTACATCGGTCTGCTCCCGACGGACTACTTCCCGGCGGAGATCGCGACGGTCGGCAAGGACATCGTGGTGTCCAACACCCGTGGTGTCGACGCCCTCCGTACGACGACCGCGGCCGGTCACGGCACGCACGACACGACGTCGAGCCTGACCAAGTTCAGGCTGCCGGACGACCATGCCATCCGGGCCGACACCGCCAAGGTCTTCCAGCAGAACGGCTGGACCAAGGACTCGGCCCAGGTTGCCACCGGCAAGGGCAACAAGAAGCCGGTGCCGGTTCCGGCGAAGCTCGGGGACCCGTCGACGATCAAGCACGTGTTCCTGATCGTCAAGGAGAACCGGACCTACGACCAGCTGTTCGGTGACATCCCGGAGGGCAACGGCGACCCGGCGCTGGCGCAGTACGGCGAGAACGTGACGCCGAACCAGCACGCGATGACCAAGCAGTTCGGGTTGTACGACAACACCTACGACGTCGGCACGAACTCCGCCGAGGGTCACAACTGGCTGATGCAGGCCGACAACCCGGAGTACACCGAATCGTCGGCCGGCGAGTACACCCGCAGTTACGACACCGAGAACGACGCGCTCGGCCACCAGAAGAGCGGCTTCATCTGGACCGGTGCGCAGGCGGTCGGCAAGTCCGTCAAGGACTACGGCGAGTTCCAGTCGATGGAGAGCAAGCCGGCCGGCGCAACCTGGCAGAACCTGTACTGCGACACCAAGAACATGGTGGCGACCGGGCAGGACACCGCCTATCCCATCAAGACGGGCTCGGCGATCCCGTCGCTCAACGCGGTCTCGGTGCCCGGCTTCCCGCTCTTCGACACCAGCGTCCCGGACATCTACAAGGCCGAGATCTGGAAGCGTGACTTCGAGAAGAGCGGGCCGGCCAACCTGAACATGTTCTGGCTGTCCAACGACCACACCGGTGGCCCGCCGAACGGAGCCGCGCAGAACGCGGACAACGATCTGGCCACCGGCAAGATCGTCGACGAGATCTCGCACAGCAAGTACTGGAAGGACTCGGCGATCTTCATCGTCGAAGACGACTCCCAGGCCGGTCTGGACCACGTCGACGGCCACCGGGCCCCGATCCAGATCATCAGCCCCTGGGCCCAGCACGGCGTCGTCGACAGCCACTACTACACGCAGATCACGATGATCCGGACGATCGAGCAGATCCTCGGGATGAAGCCGATGAACCAGAAGGACAGCGCGGCGACCCCGATGGCCGCCGCGTTCACGCAGAAGCCCAACTACGCCCCGTTCAACGCGGTGCCCAACCGGACCTCGCTGACAGCGGGTATCAGCACCCTGCCGCCGTGTGGCGCGGATGTTCCCGCGGCACAGAACCCGAACGCGGCGCCGGCACCGAAGGCCGTCGTACCGGCGGACCAGCAGGCGGTCGCGGCGCAGTGGGAGACCTGGAAGTCGCAGCAGCGGACCACCGGCCCCAATGCCCGGGCCGACTTCGCCAACCCCGCGCAGATGAACCACTTCGACTGGTACCAGGCGCACGACTGGGCCACGCCGTACCCGGGCGAGGACAAGATCTTCGCCCCGGCGGACGTACCGGGTTCCTACATCCCGGCGGCAGAAACCGACGGCTGACCCCAAGCCAACCACCGCGGGGGACAAGTTCCCCCGCGGTGGCACGGCGGGTGCGAAGATCGGGGTATGACGGAAGAGGGGCAGTACACGCCGGGTGAGGCCGCGGAGGCCACCGGTCTCAGCCTGGACACATTGCGGTACTACGAGCGCGAGGAGCTGATCGGCCCGATCCAGCGGTTACCGGGTGGCCGGCGGGTCTTCCGCGAGGGTGACATCGCCTGGATCGGCGTGGTGACCTGCCTGCGGGACGCGGGGCTGGGTATCGCCGACCTGCAACGGTTCACCGCGCTCCTCCGCTCGGAGGGCGACCCGGCGTCCCGCGTCGAGTTCCTGCGCGAGCGCCGGGCGGCCCTGGTCGAGCACGTTGCCAGGATGGGTGCAGCACTGAACGTCCTGGACGACAAGATCGCGTATTACGCCGCCCGCGAATCGAACACCGCGGAGACCATCAAGTCCTGAGCGCTACCAGGCACGCTCGAGTTCAGAGTGCCGGTCGGCCCCGAGTTCCAGGCGGGCTCCCACGAGCGCCGCCATGAGCTGCTCCGGCCGGCTCGCTCCGATGATCGGCCGGACTGGGGGCGTGCCGCCGACGAGCCAGGCCACCACCACGCTGCTCCGGCTGACACCGAGGTCCGCGGCGACCTTGGCCAGCACTTCCAGCCGTCGGCTCGTACCGGGATGGTCGAATGCTTCATGGATCGGCCGGTCGTCGCGCTCGTAGGCGCCCGACATCAACGGACTGTAGGCCCAGAGATCCCATTGCGGTTGGGTGTTCACATAGTCGAGGACCTCGTCGGTGACCCACCCGAACCGATGGTCATGGACCTGGCCGCGGACGAACGGTCGCGGCTGGAGGTACGAGTACCGCAGCTGCAACGCGCTCGGCTCGCCGAGGCCGAGCTCCGCCGCAAGACCGCACGCCCGCTCGACCCGCCACAACGCCCAGTTCGACAGGCCGACCCGGCCGATCGTGCCGTCCGCCTGGTGCCGCCCGAACGCGGCAACCGTCTCCTCCAGCGGCGTGTCCCGATCGTCGCGGTGCGCCCAGTACAGGTCGATGTGGTCGACGCCCAGCCGCCGAAGCGAGATCTCGAGTGCCGCGTCGATGGCGGTACGGCCAAGGCCCTCGGTCAACGCCGGATAGCCGCCCGGAACAGTGGGCTCCCACCCGACCTTGGTGGCGATGCGCACCTTGTCCCGTACGCCGGGCCGCTGCGCCAGCCATCGGCCAAGCAGGTTCTCGCTCTGGCCACCGTGACCACTCGGGGATTGCCAGAAGGCGTAACAGTTAGCTGTGTCGATCCACACGCCGCCCTCCGCGACGTACTGGTCGAGGAGAGCGAAGGACGTCTTCTCATCGATCCGGCTGCCGAATTCCATCGCGCCAAGTGCCAGTTTGAGTTCGTTCATGACCGGCACCATTCCTGCTGGAGCGCACTCCAGGTCAAATGCGAACCGCGCCGACACCGAGCTACTGCTCAGCGGGGTACGTCGCCGCGCAAGTGGTACTCATCGTCAAACCTCCTGAACAGTCAGCACCCGGGACATTGGGGCGTCATGCAAGGACCCGGTACCCGCAGTTTCCAGCTGCAGTCCCGCTGGCAGATTGAGGTTGGGTACCGAGCGGCCATGAACGACACGACCTCCGTGGAGGGGTACGAACTCGACCGATAGAACGGAGCTCGCAGACATGCGGAGCATCATCATCACCGGTGCCGGAAGCGGTATCGGCGCCACCACCGCCCTTCATCTGGAGCGCCTTGGCTGGCAGGTCTTTGCCGGCGTGCACGATCCCGCCGACGGTGAGGTGCTCGCACGCCAGGGGTCGGAGCGACTGCAGGTCATCCAGCTCGACGTCACCGACGAGCAGTCGGTCGACGCCTTCTTCGCCGAGGTCGAGAAGCAACTGGACCAAGGCGGCTTGTCAGCCCTCGTCAATAACGCGGGGGAGGGTATCGCGGGCCCGCTCGAGACCCTGCCGATCGACAGCCTGCGCCATCAGTTGGAGGTCAATGTCATCGGTCACGTCCGGATGACCCAGCACGCCCTGCCATTGCTACGTCGCGGTCAGGCGGACGGCGGCGGCAGAGTGGTGTTCGTCGGGTCGATGGGCGGCCTCGTCGCGGTGCAGCTCGCCGGCGCTTACCACGCCTCGAAGTACGCGATCGAGGCCATCGGTGACACGTGGCGGCAAGAGCTCGCGCCCGACGGGATCCAGGTGGTGATCGTGGAGCCCGGCCCCATCTCGACGCCGTTGTGGGCGAAGGTGGCCAGGACGCTCGACGCGCTGCCGCCCAGCGAGCGCTATCGGGAACGGCTGGACGCGTTCCGCGACACGCTCCGGCGGCAGAGCAAGGAAGGCGCGAGTCCGCAGACGGTCGCCGAACTGATCGAACACGCTGTCAGCGCCCCACGACCGAAGACGCGGTACGCCGCCGGGCTCGCGGCGACGGTTGTCCCGAAGGTACGACGCCTCCTTCCGGACCGGTTGTTCGACAACCTCGCGCGCCGCGCCTCGGCCAAGACGGAGTGAGTGGATGCCTGACGGGAGAGGCACCCGATCGGCGGGGTCCGTGGCCAGGCGTTTGAAGGAACTGCTGGTCGAGGGCGCTCTCGAGCTACCCGATCCGGGTACGGGACGGACGGCTGAGCGCTGGATGGCGCTGCTCGACCTCGGCCGGACGGATCTGGCTCTGGCCCGGCTGGCCGAAGGTCATACCGACGCGACCTCCATTCTGCGCCAGGCCGGTCAGGTGCCCGACCCTGATGCTCTGTACGGCGTATGGGCCGCGCGGTCGGGAGGCACCGGCGCTGTTCTGAAGGGTGACCGGCTGGGCGGCACGATCAGGTTCTGTTCAGGGGCGCATTCGGTGGACCGGGCGTTGATAGCCGCGATCGCTGAGAACGGCGACAGCATCCTGGTCGACCAGCCGTTGGCTACGCCCGGGATCACCCGCGACGCCGGAACCTGGCAGCCGTTGGGGATGGACGCATCGGACAGCCCGGACGTCAGCTTCGACGATGTTGCGGCCGGCAACCAAGTGGGGGAGCCGGGCTTCTACACCGGCAGACCCGGATTCTGGTGGGGTGGCGGAGGGGTCGCCGCGGTGTGGTTCGGTGGTTCGCTCGGGCTGGTCGAGCGAACTCAGGACTTCATCACTGGCGGCAAGGGACCGGACGACCATCAGCTCGCCCATCTCGGCGAGCTGCAGACGTCCTTGGCGGCGACCGGTGCGTTGTTGCGTGAGACAGCCGCCACCATCGACGCGGATCCCACCGCGGACCTGATGCTACGGATCTGGATGCTGCGGGCCGGCGCGGAGCAGACCGCCCGCGCGGTGGTCGACCGTGTTCCGCGAATGGTCGGTCCGACTCCGCTGTCTCGCGATCGGTCCTTCAGCCAGGCCCTGGCGGACCTTCAGCTCTATGTCCGCCAGCATCACGCCGAGCGCGATTACGCCGCGCTGGGACGGTTGGTACTCGACACGGTAGAGGGAACCAGATGACCCGGGAGTTGACGGCCGAAGCCGATTGGACGAAGTTCTTCGCCGCGCGGAAACTTCCCGGACTGGACACGTCAGCACCACGGCAGGTCGCAGTACTGGCAGCACATCCGGATGACGAGACCCTTGGCGTGGCCGGGACCGTCCAGGCCCTGCACGCGGCCGGTGCCGCGATCCGCATGATCGTGGTCAGCGACGGTGAGGCAGCGTTCCCGGCCCTTGACCTGCGGGCGCGGTCCGAGCTCGCAGCCCGGCGCCGAGTGGAGCTGACCGATGCGCTCAAGTTGCTGAATCTCGACGATGTCCGCGTGCAGTTCCTGGGCCTGCCCGATTCCGGCATCGCCGGGCACGAGGTCGAGCTGACCGAGCTCCTCAGGGAAGTGCTTGAAGACGCAGACTGCGTGCTGGTTCCCTGGCCGGAGGATCCTCATCCCGACCACGCGGCCGTCGGCCGGGCGGGACTGGCGGCAGCGCCAGTGCAAGCGCACCGGTGGTCCTACCCGATCTGGATGTGGCACTGGATGGATCCCGCCGACGAAAGGCCGCCGTGGACGCGTGCCGTCCGGTCCACGCTGTCCGCTGTCCAGCGGTCCGGCAAGGCCAGGGCGATCGCGGCCTTCGAGTCCCAGCTGGTACTGGGCCCGAACGGGGAGGCGCCGATCGTCGATCCGCTGATGCTCACCCATTTCGACCGCGACTTCGAAGTGCTGTTCCGCGAACCACCAACCGGCTCGGCTCCGATCGAGCGGTTCAGGCAGCTCTACCGCGCGGCGGATGATCCTTGGCAGACAGCCGAGGGCTGGTATGAGCGCCGTAAGCGGTCGGTCGTTCTGGCTGCACTTCCGGCTGAGCGCTACCGCCGGATCCTGGAGCCGGCTTGTGGCGTTGGCGAGCTCACTCGTGAGCTGGTGAAGCGAGCGGACGAGGTGCTCGCCTACGATCCGGTCCCTGACGCGGTGGCGCGGGCTCGGCTGGCCGCGCCGTCGGCCGAGGTGAGGCTGGGCGCACTGCCCGACGCGCTACCGGACGGCTCGGTCGACCTCGTCGTTCTCAGCGAGATCCTCTACTACCTCGGCGCTCGTGACTTCGAGGCGAGTCTGGACGGGATCATGACGGTCCTCGAGCCGGGCGGCCACCTCGTGGCCGTGCACTGGAGGCCGTGGGCGCCAGAGGGCACCCGCGACGGCGAGGCCGTGCACCGGGCCCTGCTGGCGCGAGAAGAACTCGAGTTGCTGGTCGAGCACGTCGACGCCGAGTTCCTGCTGCACGTCCTCAGGCGCAGATGATCGAAGCGATCGGCGTCGTGATCCCGGCTCACGACGAAGAACAGACGATCGGTCGATGCCTGCGCGCGCTGGCGACATCGCTGGCCGGTGTCCGGCAGCGGGTCGAGGTCTGCGTCGTCGCCGATCGGTGCACCGATGCCACTGTGTCGATCACTCGGACAGTCATGCCGACGGCGACGGTACTGGTCGTCGAGGCAGCCCGTTCCCTTGGTGAGGTACGCGATCTCGGCGTACGCGAGGTGCTGGACAGGCTGGCCGGTCATGATCCCGCTGCCGTGTGGCTGATGGGCACCGACGCCGATACCCGCGTGTCTGCCGCCTGGGTCGGCAACCAGCTCGCCCACGCCGACACGGTCGACGCCGTCACCGGTCTCATCGCCCTGGAACCAGCCGAGCATCTCAACGCCGTACTGCGCGATCGGTATCAGCAGCTGGTTGCCGCAGGCATCCGTCCGCTGGATCACGATCACGTCCACGGCGCGAACTTCGGTGTCAGAGCGAGCGCGTTCCTGGCAGTGGGTGGCTACCGGCCGCTACGGACCGGCGAGGACCGCGATCTGTGGTACCGGTTGAGAGAGGCCGGCTTCTGCACCCGGCAACCGCGGGACCTGACGGTCGCCACGAGTTCCCGCCTGGTCGGAAGAGCGACGGACGGTCTTGCCGACCTGCTGTCCGGATTGGTTTCGCCCGATCAGGTTGGACCGCCAAGGCCGGGGTACCGGGGCGCGGCTAACCCAGCCTGTTGAGGAGACACGATGCCCCCGAAACCCAAAGCCGATCAAGCTGCACCGAAGCCGGCGGGCCCGACCGGCAAGAAGGCACCTGCGGGCGGCGCGGGGGTTACGCGGGCCCAGACCGGTGACCACCTGACCACCGCGCAGGGGGTTCGGCTGCCCGACACCGATCACTCGCTGAAGGCGGGATCGCGGGGCCCGACGCTGCTGGAAGACTTCCACCTGCGGGAGAAGATCACCCATTTCGACCACGAGCGGATCCCCGAGCGAGTGGTCCACGCTCGCGGCGCCGCGGCTCATGGCACCTTCACCGCCTATGGCAACGCCGTCTCGGCGACGAAGGCCGGATTCCTGGAGAAGGGCCGCGAGACGCCGGTCTTCGTGCGGTTCTCGACCGTTGTCGGCTCGCGAGGCTCGGCCGACACAGTCCGCGACGTCCGGGGCTTCGCGGTCAAGTTCTACACCGACGAGGGCAACTTCGACCTGGTCGGCAACAACATGCCGGTCTTCTTCATCCAGGACGGCATCAAGTTCCCCGACATCATTCATGCCGCCAAGCCGCATCCGGATCGCGAGATCCCGCAGGCGCAGACGGCGCATGACACCTTCTGGGACTTCGTCTCGCTGCACACCGAGGCGACCCACCACGTGATGTGGGCGATGTCGGATCGTGGCATCCCGCGCTCCTATCGCACGATGGAAGGGTTCGGCGTCCACACCTTCCGGCTCACCAATGCCAAGGGTGCGTCATCGTTGGTCAAGTTCCACTGGAAACCGGTAGCCGGAGTTCATTCGCTGGTGTGGGAGGAAGCGCAGCTGGCAGCGGGCACCGATCCGGACTTCCATCGCCGGGACATGGCTGACGGGATCGAGGCCGGCGCGCCGCTGGAGTTCGAGCTCGGCCTGCAGGTGTTCCCTGACTCCGCCGACGAGACCTTCGAGGGGATCGATCTCCTCGATCCCACCAAGCTGGTGCCGGAGGAGCTGGCCGAGGTGCAGTTGGTGGGCAAGCTGACGCTCGACCGCAATCCGACGAACTACTTCGCCGAGACCGAGCAGGTCGCCTTCCACACCGGGAACCTGGTGCGCGGCATCGAGGTGACCAACGACCCGCTGATGCAAGCGAGGCTGTTCTCCTATCTGGACACCCAGCTCACCCGCCTGGGCGGTCCGAACTTCACCCAGCTCCCGATCAACTGCCCGCACGCGGCGGTGAACGACAACCTCCGCGACGGCATGCACCAGACCGCGGTCCACCAGGGCGTCTCGCCGTACCTGCCGAACAGCATCGACGGCTCGCCAGTTCCGGCGGCCGACGATGAGGGCGGCTACGTTCAGGTGCCTCGCGAGATCGAGGGGCAGGCCGTGCGGGAGAGTCCGGTCTCGTTCGCCGACCACTTCTCCCAGGCGACGTTGTTCTGGTCGAGCATGAGCGAGATCGAGAAGGTCCACATCGTCGAAGCTTTCACCTTCGAGCTCGGAAAGTGCTACGAGCTGCCGATCCGTGAGCGGATGCTGGGCGTGCTGGCGAACGTCGACGCCGACTTGTGCGCAGCGGTCGCGGCGGGGCTCGGGCTGCCCGCGCCATCCGGCAGGCCGACCGAGGCAGTCCCCTCTCCGGCGTTGTCCCAGCTGCCGGTGGCACCGGGTCCGATCACGGGCCGGGTGATCGGTGTGGTCGCGGCTCCCGGAGCGGATCTCGCCGGCATCACCAAGCTCCGTCGGGCGGTTGAAGCCCAACGCGCCGTACTGCGGGTCATCGCGCCCGCCGGGGGAGTGGTCAAGAGGGGCCGGTCGGAGCAGGTCGTCGAGCGGACCTTCCTCACCACGAGGTCGATCGAGTACGACGCCGTCGTGATCGCTTCGGGCATCGCCGATCTCAAGGACATCAAGCTGTCCGTCCTCCTGGCCGAGTTGTTCCAGCACTGCAAGGTGATCGGCGCCTGGGGAGACGGCGACCAGGTTCTCGCGGCGGCCGGGATCGACACCGCCGCGCCCGGAGTCCTGCTCGGCGAAGACATCGCGAAGCCCTTCACCTCCGAACTTCTGGACGCGATCGGCCTGCACCGGGTCTGGGAGCGCGCGGACCTCGTGATGGCGTCCTTCTGACCACCAGGCAACGGCCGGCCCACGCCGGCCTCCGGGAAGGTTCACAGTGAAAGCACTGACCTGTAGGGCAAGCGCAAGATCTCGTACTCCGACGTCCCGGACCCCGTGATCCAGACGCCCACCGACGCCGAGAGCGTTCGCCAGGGACGGTGCTCAGCTCGTTCTGGCCGCGCCGGGCGGCGTTCGAACCGCAAGCGCCATCATTGCTGCGGAAGGGAGTCGGCCTTCACCGCGCCTCGCTCACCGAGTGGGCGGGGTTCGCCCCTGGTGGTGTCGCGGGCTGTCTGCTCTTCGCTCTCAGCGTTGATCTCGGCGCCCAGCAGGATCGCGTAGACGGTCAGCCACAGCCAGAGCATCAGGATGACGACCGCGGCCAGGCTCCCGTAGGTCTTGGCATAGCTGCCGAACGTGGCGACGTAGAACGAGAAGCCGATGGAGGCGATCAACCAGATGATGGTCCCGACCGCCGCGCCTACGGACACCCAGCGCAGCCGCGGCGCATCGCGAGCGGGCGCCACACGGTAGATGACGGCGAGCGCGACTGTGATGAGAATCAGGGCGACCGCCAGCCTGGCGATCTCGAGCAGAACGCGAACCACTGTCGGCACACCGTCGGTGATCGCCGCCCCGACGGCGAACAGGCCGATCGCCAGCAGCAGGAAGATGATCGCCCCGAGTGTCAGGCTCAGCGCCAGCACTTTGCGGCGGACGAATCCACGGGTCTCGTCCTCGTCGTACGCGAGGTTCACTGCGGTGATCAGATAGCCCGTCCCGCCGGACGCACTCCACAGAGCAACGAGAACGGCGACGGCCAGGCCGAGACCGAGGCCTTGCCTCGGCGCCGAGGTCAGTGCGTCGATCTGCCCGAGAAGGAGGTCACGCGCCGACGCCGGCATCGCAGCTGCGAGATCCTGGGTCTGGGTTCGGATCTGCGCCGGGTCGGCGATCAACCCGTAGGCGAGAACCGCGGCCACGACCGCCGGAAACAACGAGAGAAAACCGAAGAACGCCACCCCGGCCGCGATCAAGGGCACTTGGTCGGACTTCGCCTCGGCCCACGCTCGCTTGGTGACCTGCCACCAGCCGGCGGCTGGAATCTCCGCCGGCTGGTCAGCATTCACTCCTGGTGGCCCAGGACGCTGGGGCTGGTTCATCAGCTACTGGGCGAGCCGGCCTGGCGAACCGCATCGGCCGAGTCCTTGGACTCGTGAGCGACGTGTTGCGCAGCCTCACGGCCATCCTCAGCTACTGCGGACGCCGCGTCCGAGGCGGACTGCCGAACGCTTTCGACGGCTTCCTGCGCCGGCTGCTGCAGGCTGTCCTTCACCTCCTGAGCGGCCTGGACCGCCTGCTCCTTGACCGGCTCCATCGCTTTGTCCTTGGTCTCCTGTGCCAGTTCGCGCTCTTTGGCCGAGGGCGGCAACGCGGCTGCGACGATCCACCCTGTTGCGAACGCGACCAGGCCGGCTGCGAGCGGAGTACCGCGTGTTTGTGCGCGGGCCCGGCCTGGTGCCGAGCTCACCGCATCGCCGACCGTGGACCCCGCGTCCTGGACGGATGAGGTGGCCGAGCCGGCTGAGTCGGTGACCGTGTCGCGAACCGACTCCGCGGTGCCCATCACGTGCCCCTTCAGCCGGCTCACGCCGCCCCGCGCACGCTCGACCCGTCGACCGACCATGTGGGCCGGGCTGACCTTCTCCGTCAGGGCGTCGACGTCTTGGCCGAGGTTGCGCCGGGTCTGCTCGATGTCGCGCTTCAGCTCTTCTGTGTCTTCAGCCATTTCGCGTCCTCCTTGAGGGATTCGACTGTCTGTTCCGGCTTGGGGCTGACGTCCCGTAGTTCCTTGCGACCCCGCATCGCGAGTACGGCGGCGGCGATCGCCCAGACGGCCGCGACGATCAATGCCGACCAGATGAGGTCCATCGCCTCGTCCAGAGCCCACATCGCCGTCAGGGAGAGGAAGAGGGCGACCATCCAGCCGGCGAAGGCGGCGCCGCCGAGCAGGCCGGCGCCTTTGCCGGCCTTCTTCGCCTCTGCCTGCAGTTCGGCTTTCGCCAGCGCGAGCTCCTGCCTCGTCAGCGTGCCGAGGTCAGTGGTCAGCTGCGAGACGATCTCGCCGAGCGAGTCCTCCGTCGACGCCGGATGTGAACCGTCCAGGGGTGTCGATCCGCCGATGGTCATCTCAGGTCCGGCGGGGGAGTAGTCGCTGCGACCGGTGGAGCTGTGGCCGGCGGCGGAACGAGGTACTCCTCATCGACCGGCATGGCGTACGACTGGCCGTTGCTTGTGCTCCCCGTACTCCGTCCGCCTGTGGTGCCGGTCGTCGTACCGGTGTCGCCTGCTGCCAACGCACGCGTCAGGCGACCGGCCAGCACGCCGACGATCGCGGCGCCGATCAAGAAGGTGCCGGGCTTCCTGCGAGCGAAGCCGCGAACCTCGTCCAGGAGTTCGCCTGGCTGGTGCTCCTGAAGGAAGTCAGCCGCCTGGTGGCTGAAGTCGGCCCCGTGCCCGGCCAGCTGGCTGCCCCAGCTGGATTGGCCATGCTCAGCCATTCCCCGGAGTTCGTCTGCGACGGAGCGCAGGCTTTCGGCAGCCTTGTCCTTCTGCTGGCCGGCCTGATCGACCAGTTGGTCTCGCGTCTGGCCGACCAGCTGCCGAGTCTGCCGGCGGACGTCGGAGGTCACGTCGGACGCCTTCTCCTTGACAGTGTCGGCTACTTGGCGGACGGCTTCGCCGGACGTGTCCTTGAGGTGTCCGGCTTCCTCGCGTGCGGCTCCCGTTACGCCGTCAGTCGTACCCGGCGGACTTTCGACGTCCGTCCGATGATCTGTGGTGGGCGTCATGAGATGACTCCTTCCGAAATGTTCGAGGCGCTTAGGTAGCCCGGTTCTGGCAGGTGAAACCCCTGAACTCGCACTCCTGTCACGCAGCGAGCAGCCGGTTGCGCAGATCGTCCAGAACCCGGCCGAGAATCCGGGAGATCTGCATCTGGCTGACGCCGACATCGGCGCCGATAGCCGCCTGCGACCACCCTTCGACGAAGCGCAACTCCAAGATCCGCCGTTCCCGCGAAGGCAAGTCATCCAGCGCGGGCTGCAACTGACTGACCTGTTCGAACTCGAGCAGTGTCTGGTCCTCGTTGCCCGGCACGAGATCCAGGAGCCTCAGGTCGCCGGCCGGATCAAGCGGCTGGTCGAGCGATAGCAGGTTGAAGTATCCGTGCGCGGCGGATGCTCGTTCGACGTCCGCTACATCGACCTGAAGCCGGTTGGCGATCTCCCCTGAGGTCGGCTGGCGGCCGAGTTCCTGTTTGAGCTGGGGTGCGGTGGTGGCGATCAGCCGTTGGAGTTCCTGCAATCGGCGCGGGATCCGGATCATCCAGGCGTGGTCGCGGAAGTACCGCTTGACCTCGCCCCGGATGGTGGGGATGGCGAAACCGAGGAAGGGGACGTCAAGCTCCGGCCGGTAGCGATGTGCCGCGCCGACCAGGCCCAGACTGGCAGCTTGTTCGAGGTCGTCCAGGTCGACGCCACGGTTGCGATAGCGGGAAGCGATCGAGCGCGCGACATCGGCGTTCAGCTCCACCGCTTGTTCGAGCAGTCGATGCCGTTCGATTTCGTCGGTGGATCGCCCACGACGTTCAAGCAGTGCCTTGGTCGATGCTTCCCGCACAGCGCGCTGCTCCGGCGAGAGAGTGACTTCGAGCGGGGAAAAAGGATGGCAGGGAAGGGTAGTCACTGGTACCTCGGAAAGTTGAGCGTTACGTAGCAGCCACCTTCCGGACCACTAGCGAACAAGGCAGCCGGTACCCTGCACCCACACCCCCGATGCACCGAACAGCGCTGACACGACGAAGTGCACAAGTTCGGTCTCGAACTGAATAGCGCTGGGTACCGGATCAGATTCAGAGGTCGAATGCACGGTTCCTGACGCTGGCTTCTCAACGCCGGGAACCTGAACGACCCCGCCTCTCGAGCGACCGAGCGTCCTGCACGGTCGGTGCCCAGAGGTAATCCTCGAGGACGCGCGTCAGGGGTGGGACGTCTTCCTGCGCGAGAGATCACGCGACAGGGCGATGCCGGCACCGATCATTCCGATACCGAGCACTAGGTGGAGCCAGTTGTCGGCAGTGTTCAGCGGCACGAAGTTCGCGGTGCTGGCCCGGTCGATGACTGCACCGTAGATCCACAGCACCAGGTACACCGCTCCGCCACCGATGAGGTACATAAGGGCTTGGGGGGCCGATCGCGCCAGGGCAAGTCCGACGATGCCGAACAGCAGATGGACAATGTTGTGCAGGATCGACACCTGGAACAACCCGAGCAGCATGGCCCCGGAGTGGTGGCCCCCGAACATCATGCTGTCGTAGTCGGTCGTGATGCCAGGGATGAACCCGAGAACTCCCACGGCGAGGAAGACGACGGCTATCGCCGTCGTGGCCCTTTGGATCGGTGTTGCGGTCATGCTGGACGGCCTGGTCTGCGACATGCTCGAGCTTCTTCCTGTGGTTCGCCGGGCAGCTGAAACGCCCGACAGGGGTGGCCAAAGACCTGTTCGCGACAGTCGGTACCCCGGCCGAACCTCGGTCTGTCCGAGTAAGCGACGAAGAGGGCTTCGGATAGGTCGGATCGGGTACTCGCGAGGTATGGATGACTCAGCTCTGGCCGAGACAGCTCGACGGCTGTCGAGGTCGCTGACTCCAGGTGACCTGGACCATACGCTGAGCCGCATCACCGCGGCCGCGGTCGAGGTCCTGGACGAGGTGGACTACGCCAGCATCACGGTGAAGCACAGCGATGACAGGCTGGAGACGGTCGCGCCCACCGATGACGTGTTGTGGGGCGTCGACGCGGCGCAGTACGAGCTCCACGAGGGGCCCTGTTACGAGGCCGCGACCGACAGCGTGCATGTTCTCGCGCCGGATCTGGCCGCTGACGAGCGATTTCCGCTGTATGCGGCCAGCGCCGTGGCGGCAGGGATTCGGGCGCAGGCCGGCCTTCGGCTCTTCGACGCGCCGAGATCGCAGGGCGCGCTCAACCTCTACTCGACCACCGTCGGTCAGTTCGAGGACCTCAGTGCCATCAACCAGCTCTTCACCCACCAGTCGGCCATCGCGATCGGGTACGCGCGGGAGATCCACAATCTGCAGGAAGCGCTGCACACACGGCGGACGATCGGCCAGGCGATCGGCATCGTGATGGAGCGATACGCCCTCACCGACGAGCGGGCCTTCGCCTTCCTCACCAGGCTCTCCCAGCACGGGAACGTCAAGCTCAACCGGCTGTCCGAAGAACTCGTCGCCGACGCCGGACGCAAGGGCGGACAAGACCACCGCCGCGCATAGGTGCCACGATCGGGCGGATTTTGAACCACCCTGGGTTTCGGTCGATGGTCGGCAAGCGCGAGGGAGTTGGGCGTTGACAGGGGTGGTTGTCGCGAGGATGGTGAGCGGCAAGAGGGCGTATGCGGGTGGTTGTCTCAGGCGTGTTCGTCGGAGACAACTATGAGTGGCCGGGGGGCTGCTGCAGGGGGCTCACTCGCATGGCGTCCATGAGTGCTACCAGACGTACCGCGCTTGTCGCGGGCGTGTTCTTCCAGCCGGTTCTGCGCGATGGCAGTTATCTGGTCGGGTCCGGTGGTCAAACGCCAGAACCACAGCATCGCACTCGGCTACGTCTGCGGACGGCTTCTGGAGGCCGCGATCATCGTGGTCGGCGCCGTCAGCGTCCTCACGGTCGTCACACTTCGCCAGGACCTGGCCGGTACTGCGGACGCCGGCAGCGCCGGGGTCGCCACAGTCGAGCGTGCTCTGGTGGGGATCCACGACTGGACCTTCCTGCTCGGGCCGAGCTGGGTCCTGGGAATCAACAGCTTCCTGCTGGCCTATCTGATGTATCGAGCAGACCTGGTACCGCGGGCCATCACGGTACTGGGGATGGTCGGAGGCTCGATCACGTGCTTGTCAGCGACCGCGATGCTGTTCGGGGTCTACGGGCAGGGCGTCCACACGGTCCTGGCGCTCCCGGTGTTCGCGTGGGAGGTCAGCGTGGCGATCTGGATGATCGCCAGGGGCTTCAAGCAGTCGGCGATCACCGCGCTGAGATCCCCTGAGGTCGAAGGAAGGACACCGCTGCCTCTCGGCTGAGACGCAGTGGCCAGGGGTGTCTTCCCGTCCGAGGATCCCTTCTCATCAAGCAAGTCCGCTGGGAGATGGTTGTAGTGGCAACATCTGTGGTTTATCCCGTGCACGTGAATGCCGCGCTGGATCCGAAGTCGTCGAGGTGGCTGTGGTTGGTGAAGTGGGTCCTGGTGATCCCGCACTACGTAGTACTGGCGTTCTTGTGGCTCGGCTTCATGCTCTGCTCTGTCGTCGCGTTCTTCGCGATCCTCTTCACCGGCCGCTATCCGCGCGCCATCTTCGACTACAACGTCGGCGTGATGCGGTGGTCCTGGCGGGTGACGTACTACGCCTACGGCGCGCTCGGCACCGACCAATATCCGCCCTTCACCCTGCGGGAGGTCGAGGACTATCCCGCACACCTGTCCGTCGATTACCCCGAGCGCCTGTCCCGGGGGCTGGTGCTGGTGAAGTGGTGGCTGCTCGCGATCCCGCACTACATCATCGTCGGCGTCTTCGTCGGTGGTGGAGCGTGGGCTGCCAACCGGTCCGACAACTGGCAATGGAACGTCGGCGGCAGCGGTGGACTGGTGGGGATCCTTGTGATCATCGCCGCGATCATCCTTGCGTTCACCGGCGCCTATCCTCGACCGCTCTACGACCTGATTCTCGGCATGAACCGTTGGGCACTACGGGTCGCGGGCTATGCGGCCCTGATGACGGATGTGTACCCGCCGTTCCGCCTCGACCAAGGCGGCGGCGACCCTACCCTTGCCGTTCCGCCTGTCTCGGGCGGCGCACCAGAGCCGGTCGAAACGACACCCTGAACCGCAGCGGACGGCTGTCTGCTGGTGGCAAAAACCGAAGCCTGGTAGGCGGTTGGCGACCTACTGTTGCCGCATGCACTCAACGATGACGGGCACGGCTGCCGGCGTACCGTTCACTGCTTTGGCGCCGGCTGGCGAGGGGCCGGCGCCGTTGGTAGTTACGTGGCACATGTTGGATGCGCCGAGGACGGACGCTGCGTTTGCTGCCGCGTTGCCGATGAGCGACTTGCCCGCGTGGCGGGTGCACCTTGGCATGCCGATGTGTGGGGCGCGGATGGTCGACGGCAGTACTGCGGCCATCGAGGAGTTGTTTCACCAAGACCCGCTGATGTTGTTTCTGCACCCGTTCGTCCGGCAGGCGACGGAGGAGTTCCCGGCCGGTGTTTAGCCGACGCCGACGGTTTGGTGGTCGGGGTCGATGACGAGGGCGACGCGTTCGTCTCCTCTTGGGTACGGCGAACCGGTGTACTTCCTGGCCAGGCGATCGACGATCTCCCAGCCCGCATCACCGTCGATCCATTCGACCACCCGCCCGCGAATGACAACGGGCTCGAACGGGTTGTCGACCGGCGCGATGGACAGTGCCACCCGCGGATCCCGGCGCAGGTTGCGGGCTTTGCGCATCCCCGGACCGGTGAAGAAGACGATGCGGTCGCCGTGGGTGCCGACGAACACGGGAGCGGTATGAGGTGAGCCGTCCGGGAGGACGGTGGCGACGTGTCCGATCGACGTGCCGTCGAGGACGCGGCGTACGTGGGGATCAAGCATGGGGTGCTCCTTCAGCGAGGGTTTTCGGCGCGCCACGCGACGTAGTCGGCGACCGCCTTGGCGACATCGAAGGTCGGCGTGAAGCCGGTGTCGTGGGTGAGCCGGGCGATATCGAGGTACGGGTTGTCGCCAGGACCGTCCTGCCGTCCGGGGAGGACGTCGAGCCGCAGGCCGGGGGTGATCGCTTCCAGGGCGTCCGCGAGCTCGCGGTTGGTGTGCGGCCGGCCGCTGGAGACGTTGTAGGTGTCGTGCCGCAGGGTTTCCGTGGTCATCAGTAAGGCGATCGCGCGTCCGGCGTCGGGGGAGTAGCAGAAGTCACCACCACCGGCGGCGTACAAGGGCCGCGGCTTCTCACCGCGGAGCACAGCGCTGATGTACGGCGGGATCGGGTTGAACGGTGATTCCGGATCCATCAGCGGTCCCCAGGTGCTCCCGATCCGAAGGACGACCGGTTGAACGCCACTGCCTTGGAGGCTGTGCGTGGTCAGTGGCTCGACGGACTTCTTGAAGGCGACGATCAGGTGCGGCAGCGCCACAGTCGGCAGATCGAGCTCCTCATGCCAGGGGATCTCGCTCCGTCCGATGTACACGCCCAGGCTGCTGGCGACAGCGCACCTGCGGACGCCCCAGGTGCGGGCGGCGTCCAGTGCGTTGAGCAGGCCGGCCAGGTCCTTCCGAAAGAAGCTGACCGGGTCCTCGGGGATGCTGCCGGCGAGATGGACGATGTCGCTGACCGCGTGACGTTTGCCGAGGGCAAGGAAAGCTTCGGCGTCGGTGACGTCGAGGGATTCCACGGTCACCTTGCCGTCGAGGAACGACGGGATCTCGGCCTGGCGATGGGAGGTGACGACGACCTCTTGGCCTAGATCGACGAGTGCGCGGGCGGTATGAGCGCCGATCATGCCCAGCCCTCCGGTGACGAGGATCATCGGATCACCTCGTAGTAAAGGTGGGTCACACCGGGCGCCGGGATGGCCTCCAGGAGCCGGAGGTTCACGTGCTTCGGGACCTCCTGGAAGAAGCTGTGCCCGCCGCCCAGCAGGACGGGCACCTGGTGCAGGATCACCTCATCGACGAGGTTCGCTGCCAGCGCGGAGGTCAGCGCGCCGCCTCCCATGACGGCGACATCCTTTTCCCCAGCAACCTTGCGTGCTGCCGCGATCGCGTCCTCGATGCCAGTCGTGACAAGCGTCTGCGTCTCGCTGATCTCGGGCGCGGGCCGGTGGCTGAGGAGGAACAGCGGCGCCGTCGGGTGCGGCGCCCCGCCTCCCCAATGGCCGGAATGTTCGTACGTGGTGCGTCCCGAGACGGTCGCCCCCACCCGTGCCGCGAGGAGGTCGAAGAACCGGGCGCTCGGCTCACTCAGCTTGAATCCGCTGAACTCCCGGCTCTGCGTGTCCCCGTTCATGTACCAGTCGAAGAGCATGCCCGCGTCGCCGAGACCGCGTCCGAACTCGTCGCTGCCGTCGGGAGTGCGGCCACTGATGTAGCCGTCGACCGAGACGGCGTGGGCGCTGATGACCTTGCTCATGGCTCTCCTTGACTGATGATCAGATGGCTTGCGGGAAGGTGAAGAACCGGTGCGGGTCGTAGGCGTTCTTGACCGCGGTCAGCCGTGGATAGTTGCCTGCGTGGTACGCCGTGGCCCAGTCGTCCAGCGCGAGATCGGGGAAGTTGGGGTAGACCCGCCCTGACCCGTCCGCGTGGGCGGTCTCCCATGAACCATCGATCCACGGATCAGCCGGCTCCGCGATGTGCCCGAGCAGGAAGCGCTCGCCGCGATGAGCGAACGCGGTCGCGTCCTCGGCGACCCGGTTATAGGCCCCGCCCATCGCGGTGAAGGTGAGCTCCCGTCGCCCTCTGGTCCTCGGGGCGCCGAGCTGTGTCAGCAGCGATCCGAGCGTGCGGTCGGCCAGCGAGTGGGCGAAGAACTCCGACCTCGTCCGCTGGGCGCGTTCGGCGACCTCCGGCGGGTCGGCGAAGGTGCTCTTCAGGTGATGAAAGGGCAGGCTGCAACGCAACTCGATCCTGGAGGGCGCGCCCGCCTGATCGATGAACTCCTCCAGCAACTCCCGGGTCGATCCCTCATCAAGCAGGGAGGCGCCGAAGAGGGTGGCTTGGACCGGTACGCCGGGCTCAGACACGACGCTGAGGTCGACGGTGAGATCGTCCGGGGCTTCCGGTGCCCAGGCCTGCCAAGCCGAGACCAGTTCCTCGAGCGGGACGTCTGACCAGTGCGCCTCGATCCGTGTACACATCGGCTCAGGAACGGTGTCGAACCGCAGCGACGTGACCACCCCGAACTGGCCGCCGCCCGCGCCGCGCAGACCCCAGAACAGATCTGGTTCGTGGTCGCGATCGCAGTCCACCACCCTCCCGTCCGCGAGCACGACCTCTGCGCCGACGAGGCGATCGCAAGTCAGCCCGTACTTGCGCCCAAGCAGACCGATCCCACCGCCAAGAGTCAGACCGGTGATCCCCACGGTGGGACCGCACCCGGCCGGCAGCGTCCGGCCAAAGGCATGGAGCTCCGCGTACGCCGGTCCGAGGCGGGCGCCGGCGCCAATCGTGGCCACCCCGTCAACCCCCATGGAGATGTCAGCGAGCCCGGACAAGTCGAGCACGATCCCGTCCGTCGACGATCGGCCGGCGAAGCAGTGCCCGCCGCCACGAGGGGCGATGTGGACTCCTGTGCTTGCCGCGTACGTGATGGCGCTGACCACGTCCGAGACCGAGCGGCACAGAACCACGAGCCGCGGCCGCACCTCCCGGTAGGCGTGGTTGACCGGGCGGCGGATCGCGTCGTAGCCCGGCGACTCAGGGCAGAACAGCTCCCCGTCGAGTGACTTGGCGAACTCGGCTAGGTCGGACACGAGTCCGACACTATGAGCGACGCGACGACGGGTCTTGAACGAATCGCGCAGGCTCAGACGCGCAGTACCGGCCTGCTTCGGGTCGCAAGGAAGGGCTTGTAGGAGGCGGAATGGTCGTGACCACACATGCAGCGATCGAGGTCACCGCCGAGGAGCTGGCTCGGGGTGAGACCGGTCAGGCGAAGGCATTCCCGGCTGAGGTGGGCCTGGTCGGCGTACCCAGCGTCGATCGCCAATCCCGCCATACCGTCCGCACCACGCCGACCCGTCGCGATGGCGCCGGCTTGAGCCAGCGCGAGGAATCCCTGAAAGCGCAACGTCCGTTGGAGAACCTTGGGGCTCATCCCGACTGCGTGCAGGCAGCGGCGGCGCAGCTGGCTCGCGGAGAGTGCCAGGTGGGTGGCCAGGGTGTCGATGTTGATCGGGTGCCAGGGCATCAGCGCCTGCACGGCCTCGCTCACCAGCGGATCCGCGCGGACCGTACTGCGAAACTCCTGCAGCAGGTGGCCCTGCAGATACACGAGTGCCGCTTCGGGCGATCCGGCCCGGGCCATCGCGTCCACAAGACGGTCCGCTGAACTGCGCCACAGCTCCGCCAGGCCCAGCCGCTGGTCCACCAGGTCGTCGAGCACCGTCGGCAGCGGCGGCGCGGTCCCCGGATGGAACCGCACACCGACGACGGTGGTGTGCGCCGGAATGACCTCGACCTCCGGACGGGTCAGCGGACCGACCAACTGAGGCCTGCCACCGATCGGAAAATGGATCTCCACCCCGCCCGTCGGCAGGTGCCGTTGCACGTACGCCGCGTCGCCTGTGCGCTGGATCCAGACCGTCCGCACAACCCCCGCCAACCCCGGCAGGGGAGGATGCTCGACGTAGGAACCCGTTGTGGTCACCCTCGCACTGAAGCGTCCGAACAGGACCGACGTCAAGGCCATCAATGCACTAGGAGCGTCGAGTTGCCTGTACTACGACGTCGCGCAGGTCGGCTGTCTTACCGGCTGGTCCGGGGAGAGTGCGGAGTTGTTCTTCGGCGCTGACGGTCTCCCAGCAGGCGTCGTCCAGGACCGCGGAGATGTCCGCCACCGTGACCGAGGCCTCGGCCGGCGAGTGGTGGTGTCCATGTCCCGCGGAGCTGTGGCCGACGATGAGCAGGGTGCCGCCGGGCGCTACCCAGGCGGAGATACGGTCGTAGAAATCCAACTGCGCCATCGCCGGGTGCGCGTAGTGCGTCGTCACCAGGTCGAACTGCGTGTCTGGACTCCAGACGGTGAGGTCCGCCTCGATCCACCTCACCTGCTCGGACACTCCGCTGATGGTCGCGCGCCGCCTTGCCCGATCGAGCGCATCAGCGGAGATGTCGGCCGCCGTGACCAGCCACCCCTGAGTCGCGAGCCAGATCGCCTCAGCGCCGGCCCCGCACCCGGCATCAAGCGCCGTACCTGGGGTCAGACCGCTTGTCCCGCGCACCAGATAGGGGTTGGGCGGGTTCCTCTCCATAGCTGCCGGTACGCCGCTGCCGCCTTGCCGCCAGCGCTGTTCCCAGTAGTCCTTGTCGAATTCGTGCGTCATCCGTGTCCCTCCGCGATTCGCCTACCTCCCGAGAGTGCCAACCTCGGGCTGTGATGGCAATCATCTTTGCCGAAATGGCAAACGCGACACGGGCTGGAGATCGTCGGCATCCACTCGCCGGAGTTCGCGATCGAGAAGGATGCGGGCAATCTGCAGTCCGCGATCCGCAAGGAGGGCATCGGCTATCCGGTTGCCCAGGACAACAACCTCGCGACGTGGACGGCGTACCGGAACCAGTACTGGCCGGCCAAGTACCTGATCGATGCCGAGGGCATCGTTCGGTCGATCAACTTCGGCGAGGGCAACTACGCCCAGACCTAGGAGCAGATCCGGGAACTCCTCAGCGCAGCGAACCCTGAGGCCAAGCTGCCCGCACGCGTGGACGGCAGCGTGAAGGCCGACGTCGGCGTCGAAGGACGCACCCAGGAGACCTATCTGGCCTACTCGCGATCGACCAATCTGAAGGGCAGTGGCAAGCTCACCCCGAACAAGACCGTTGCCTTCGGCCTCAATCCGGCCCAGTTCGACGACACTTACAGCCTCGGCGGCCAATGGAAGGTCGGCACCCAGAGCGTGACGTCGACCGAGGGCTCACAGGCCCGGGTCAGCTACAACGCCTCGAAGGTCTACCACGTCCTGTCCGGCCAGGGCGCGGTCACAGTCTCCATCGCCGGTGAACCAGACAAGACCGTCACCGTCAGCGGCACCCCGAACGCCTACCAGTTGGTCGACCAGCAAACAGCCGAGCGCAAGACGATGACCCTGACCTACAGCCCTGGCATCCGCCTTCACTTTCAGCTTCGGCTAAGCCGCTTGCGCCGCCGCGAGCCCAATACCAGGCAGACCAGTGGACTGCTCAGCAGACCATTGGTCTGGCTGGTTCTGCCGTAGGGTCAGCGGCAGGACTCACACGCAAAGGAGCATGATGAGCACTCAACACCAGACCTCCGGGCGATCGGCCGACGGGAGCGCCGGCGACGCGGACTACGGCCGGATCGGTGACGGCTACACGTCGTACCGGCAGCCCGAACCGCAGATTGAAGCTGTCATCCGCGCCGCTCTCGGTGACGCCCGCACAATCCTGAACGTCGGCGCGGGCGCGGGCTCGTACGAGCCGCGCGACCTAGAGGTGACCGCGGTGGAGCCGTCGGCGCAGATGCGCGCCCAGCGCCTCACTGATCGTGTTGCCGCTATCGACGGCACCGCCGAGGATCTGCCGTTCGCCGACGACACCTTCGATGCCGCAATGGCCACCTTCACGGTGCATCAGTGGTCCGATCTCAACGCCGGTCTGGCTGAAGTACGGCGGGTCACGCGCGGGCCGGTCGTCGTACTGACTTGCGACCCGACCCATCTGCAGAACTTCTGGCTGTATGAGTACGCACCGGAAGCAATCGACACAGAGGCGCGCCGCTACCCGTCTGTCGACGCGATCAGTTCCGGCCTCGGCGGTGGGCAGGCGACATCGGTGCCGATCCCGCTGCATTGCACCGACGGATTCGGCGAAGCGTACTACGGACGCCCAGAGCGACTTCTCGATCCCGGTGCCCGGAAAGCCAACTCCGCTTGGAGCTTCGTCGGGCCCGAGGTTCACGAGCGCTTCGAGACCGACCTCGGCCGCGACCTCGCGGATGGAACCTGGGACGCCAAACACGGCCACCTGCGCGACCAGCCTCATTTCGACGGCTCACTCGTCCTGATCCTGTCACCAGGTCACCTCACCGACGGAGCGGTATGACGGTCCCCACCCAGACCAAAGACTTGCGAGCGCTACTGCGGTCGGTCCCGACGCTCACCGGGACCGCGCCCAGCTTCGACCCGGCGGCTGCACCGGCGGACCCGACCACACTCTTCGTGGAATGGCTCCTGGCCGCGATCGACCAAGGTGCGCCTACCACCTAGCTGTCAGTCGGCGATGGCGTCCAGGATGGCTGTTTCCACGGGGTAGGCGCTGGTTCGGTCTGTCAGGGGGAATTGCTCCAGGAGGTGGACGCCCGGCTGGCCGATGATTCGTGGGCTGGTGCCGCGGTGGGGCCACGATGCTGCGTGGACCAGGAACGGGTGGCAGAGGTAGACGTCGCCCGCGGTACCTGTTGCATGAGTCACCGGCCGGTCGGCGCTTGCCTGGTCTATCGGTGGGCCCGAATCGATCGGCGCGAGTCCGTCTTCGCCCAACGGCGCCAGTACGCGAGCGGCGTCGACGTGGGAGCCGACGCGGATCCGGGTCGGGGCATCGTCGGCGCCGACATCGGTGAGAAGAAAGATCGCCAGCAGACCCCGGTCGCGACTGTGGATGTTGGCCCGCCAATCGGTGCCGTTCCAGTAGCTGGCTTCGATGTGCCAGCCGGCGTCCTTCGGATCAGCAGGATGCGGAAAGCGAACGGGAATCGTCCCGCCGATCCCCTCACGCTTCCACCACTTGTCCGGCCCGATCAACTGGTCGTAGGCCTCCCACAGCACGCCGGCCGTGCCTGCCTCGGCGAACGCCCGCCCCCTGTCGCCTCCTTCCGGACAGTTGATCCGCACAACGGGTTCCGTCCAGGACTCAGCATCAGCCCGCCCGACGCCCTGCCCCTCCAGGTCCTCCCAGATCACGTCCACACACGCCTCAACCACTGCCCGGGGGACGGCTCCCCGAACCGCCACAAACCCATCCCGCACAAACGACGCGACTTCAGCATCCGACAACATGCCAAGAACCCTTGGTCATCCACCCCTCCCCGTCAAACCAATTCCTGCGGTCCTCCGGCCCGGTCTGGCTCAGACAGAACGACTCAAACGACCGCAGCGGTGACGTACACATTCCTGTCTCGTTCAACTGACCCCAGTCGACCGGTGGCTGCCATGGTCACGTCGGCCAGCGCCGGGCTCGTTGCCTCCAGCACCTTCTCCGCCCGCATGTACCACGAGGCGGCAGCCACCTTCCAGCGGCCTTTAGGTCTCTGGAGGAGTCAGATTTGCCCCATATGGGCATTGTTGTTGGTGTGGAGTCATCAGGCCGGTTGAGATGAGCGAGGTTTCAGGCCGCCATGCGCGCCAGACCCACCGCGCTGGGTCTGGGGCGCGTGCTGCCGGTCTGACGCTGGTGAGCGCCCTGGTGCCCGGCCTGGGATTCGTGCTGAGCGGCCGCCGGAAGCTCGGAGCCTTCGTCATCACGCTGTGGGTCGGCTTGCTTGCGCTCGGTGCGTACTTCGGGTTCGCCCGGCGGGAGTCGGTGATCGACCTCCTGGTCGACCCCAGGGAGCTGCTGATCGCGGCCGTGGTGGTGGGGTTCCTCGGATTCTGCTGGATCTGCGTCGTGGTCGCCTCGCACCGGCTGCTCCGGCCGATCACCCTGTCGGCCGGTGGGCGCTTCGCCGGCTCCGCGTTCGTGGGGCTGATCTGCTTCGCGATCGCCGTACCGACGACCGTCGCCGCCCAGAGCGTGCTGGCGCAGCGGGATCTGGTCGGGAGCGTGTTCGCCTCCCAGGGCGACTCCGAGAGCGCAACCCGGCCTGAGTTGGGGAACCAGAAGGATCCGTGGGCGGACACCCCCCGGCTGAACATCCTGCTGCTCGGTGCCGATGACGGCGCGGGTCGTACCGGCACTCGCACCGACACCGTCATGGTTGCCAGCATCGACACGAAGACCGGTGACACCGCACTGATGTCTTTGAGCCGGAACTGGATGCGGATGCCGTTCCCGACGGACTCGCCGCTGCACAAGGTGTATCCGGACGGCTTCTGGGATCCGAGTCTGGGCAACGTCGAGCAGCCGGAGTTCTACCTCGACGCGATGTACGACACCATCCCGAAGCTGCACCCGGGCATTCTCGGGAAGTCGGACAACGAGGGCGCCGACGTACTGAAGGTCGCTGTCGGCGCTGCGATGGGTCTCGACATCTCCTATTACATGCAGGTCAACCTGGCCGGCTTCCAGTCCATGGTCGACGCGCTCGGCGGCATCACCGTCAACATCAACTACAAGGTGCCGATCGGTGGGGACTACGGCACCGGCGAAGGAGCCGGCGCGGCGACCTTGCCTTCGAGCTATCTGCAGCCCGGCCCGAACCAGAAGCTCGACGGTCATGACGCCCTCTGGTTCGCCCGCGGTCGCTACGGGCTGAGTGACGAGTCCAGGCAGGAGCGGCAGCGGTGCACGATCAATGCGATCGTGGACAGCGCGAACCCGTCCACCCTGGTGACGAAGTACCAGCAGATCGCTGCCGCAGGCAAGCAACTGCTGCGGACCGACATCCCCCAGGAGTTGCTGCCGGCGTTCATCGACCTCGGCCTCAAGGTGAAGGACGCCACCGTCTCCAATGTGAACCTGGACAAGTCGAAGAACTTCCCGACCGGCAAGAACCCGGACTACGCGGCGATGCGCAAACTCGTCCAGCAGGCGATCAACCCCGCGACCACCCCAGCCAGTACGCCGATCACGCCGACCACCCCGACATCCACGACGAAGCCGGTCGACAACCCCACGCCCCCGACCGAGAACCTCGCCAACGCCTGCGCCTACCACCCAACCGAGCCGTAGTCCGGACAGACGCTGATCCGGTACGTCGGGGTGCATGGGTGCGTGTGGTTCGCGGGTAGGTGTGGGTGGTTCGCGTCGCCGGGCTGCGTGAGTTTGCTAGTCGCGGCGAGGTGAGTCAAGGGCGCTTCGCGGCCCTTCGGGCTCGAACAAGTTCGACCCTTGACACACCTCACCGCGACCAGGGAAGGACGCAGCTACGCCCGGAGCCGCTGAGAAGAACGGCCACAATTCAGGGGAGTTCGTCGAGGAGATGCCGCCCGGGTGACCCGGCGCAGTCCCGGTGTCCCGACCGACAGGTAGTCGTCGCCCCGGCGCCCCTCCCGACGCACCGGCCCCGCCTGACCACCGCGATTGGTGCCCCACTTCGGCGACCACTACCTGTCGGTCGGGACGCCGACCACCACAAGCGACCCCACCGATCCATCTGGTGGAACGAGCGCACCACCTGGTGGACCACCCGGGCAGTCCCGTCCTCGGTAGCCGCCTGCTCGACCGGTACCGCCCTACAGGCCGGCATCGGTCCAACGACCCGGCATCCACCCGGCTGGGCCTGCCGCCGATAGCGGGTTGTTCGACCGATAGCGTCCAGTAGACCGGTATCGGTCCCACAAGCCGGCAGCCGAGCGGACCGCGTCAAGGGCGACATTCGCAGAGTCAAGGGTTTCCTCGGCTGAGATCGAGGAGTCAGACGCTGATCCGGGCGCCCATGATGACGACCCGGTCGCGGGGGAGGCGGAAGTACTCGGCGGCGTCGGCGCTGATGCGGGACGTGGCGACGAAGAGTCGCTTGCGCCAGCGGGTCATGCCGGGGGCGTCGCCCACGCTGAGCTCGATGGTGGACAGGAAGTACGAGGTGTCGTCCAGATCGAGGGAGAGTTCGGCGCTCTGCTCGGCGGCCAGGCGCAGTACCTCGGGAACGTCAGGGGTCTCCATGTAGCCGAACTGGGCGGAGACATGGATGATGCCGTCGTCGATGTAGCCGAGGTCGTCCACGGTGACGCGGTTGGTCTCTGGCGCGTGCGGGACCTGGAGCGTCTCGATCGAGAGGATCACCACGTTCTCGTGCAGGATGTGGTTGTGCTCCACGTTGGCGCGCATCGCGAGGGGGACGGTGGCCTTGCCCCGGTTGAGGAACACGGCCGTGCCGGGGACTCGTCGCAGCGTGGGCTGGGAGTCGTGGAGCCCGTCGACGAAGTCCCGGAGCGGTCCCTCCTGGCGTTCGCGCTTCCCGGTGACCAGCCCACGCCCCTTCTGCCAGGTGATCAGAACGGTGAAGACGGTGATGCCGATCAGCAGCGGCAGCCAGGCGCCGTGGGTGATCTTGGTCAGGTTCGCCGCCAGGAACAGCAGTTCGACGACCAGGAACGCGGCAGCCCCGATCAGTACCAGCCAGAGCGGCTTACGCCACTGGTGACGGACGATGTAGAAGAACAGCAGCGTGGTGATGGTGATCGTGCCGGTCACCGCCATCCCGAACGCGAAGGCCAGTGCCGCGGAGGTCTGGAAGGCGAAGACGAGGGTGAGCACGGAGATCATCAGCGCCCAGTTGATCCAGGGCACGTAGATCTGGCCGGCGGTCTCCTCTGACGTGTAGTTGATGCGCAGCCTGGGCAGGTAACCGAGCTGGACCGCTTGGTGGGCGACCGAGAAGGCTCCGGTGATCACGGCCTGGGAGGCGATGACGGTGGCCGCGGTGGCCAACAGGATCATCGGTATCCGTGCCCACCCGGGAATGAGGAGGAAGAACGGGCTGCTGATCGCAGTGGAGTCCTCGAGCACGAGAGCACCCTGCCCGAGGTAACTGAGAATGCAGGCAGGGAACACGAGGATCAGCCAGGCACGGGTGATCGGAGCCCGGCCGAAGTGGCCGAGGTCGGCGTACAGGGCCTCGGCGCCGGTGATCGCCAGGACGACGGCGGCGAGGGCGAAGAACGCGTCCCCGAAGTGGCCGGTCAGGTAGCCGACGGCGTAGGTGGGCGACAGCGCCTTGAGGATCCCGGGGTGGCTGACGATCCCGGACACGCCGCAGGCGGCGATCGCCACGAACCACAGGACCATGACGGGCCCGAAGAAGCGGCCGATGCGGGCCGTCCCCAGCCGCTGGACCGCGAAGAGCACGACGATGATCGTGGCCGTGATCGGGACGATCAGGTTCTCCAGCCCGGGCTCGATGACCTTGAGTCCCTCGACCGCGGACAGCACGGAGATCGCCGGAGTGATCATGCTGTCGCCGAAGAACAGCGAGGCGCCGAAGATGCCGAGGCCGACCAGGAGGAGTTTCGTCCGCCGGCTGCCGGGAACGTCCCGGCCCCTGATCAAGGTGATCAGGGCGAGGATGCCGCCCTCGCCGTGGTTGTCGGCCCGCATCACGAGCAGGACGTACTTCACCGTCACGATGATGGTCACCGACCAGAAGATCAGCGAGATGATCCCGTAGACGCTGTCCATCGAGGCGGCCACCGGATGCGGATCGGCGGGATTGAACACCGTCTGGATCGTGTAGATCGGGCTGGTCCCGATGTCACCGAACACGACGCCGAGTGCCGCCACCATCAACGCGGTCCGTGCAGGAATGGCCCTGTTCACACGAGCATTGAACCATCCCGCCCAGCCGATCGCCCTCATCCCCGGCGGCACGCGTGTGAGAAGTCCGTGAGAGCTGTGTGAGCGGCGGTGAGAGGTCTGCGAGAAGGCTCCTGACGGGGCAGGTTGGGGTGTGGCATGGCGCCATGAGCGTCAATGCTGAGGAGTGGGGCCGGCCATGAAAGACGTGCTGTATCTGGCGATCTGCGGAGTGGTGTTCGCAGCGACCTGGTTCGCGTTGCGGGGGGTGGAGAAGCTGTGAGCGCTGAAAACATCGTCGGCCTGGTGGTCGCGGTGGCGCTGGTTCTTTACCTGGTCGCTGCCCTGATCTTTCCCGAGAGGTTCTGATGTCCGACACCGCTGCCGGCCTGCTTCAGGTCGCCCTTCTGCTGGTGCTCCTGGCGGCCGTCTACCGTCCACTGGGCGGCTATATGGCCCGGGTCTACACGACCGACAAGGATTCCCGGGTCGAACGGGTTACCTACAAGCTTCTCGGGGTTGATTCGAAGGCGGAGCAGACCTGGGGTGTGTATGCCCGGTCCGTGATCGCTTTCTCGCTGATCGGCGTTGTCCTGTTGTATGTGTTGCAGCGGGTGCAGGCGCATCTGCCGTTGTCGCTGGGTCTGCCGAATGTTGAGCAGGGTTTGGCGTTCAATACGGCCGCGTCGTTCGTGTCGAACACGAACTGGCAGTCGTATTCGCCGGAGGTGACGATGGGCCATCTGGTCCAGTTCGCCGGCCTCGCGGTGCAGAATTTCGTGTCCGCCGCGGTGGGTATCGTTGTGGCGGTCGCGCTGATCCGGGGCTTCGCGCGGGCGAAGACGAACCAGTTGGGCAACTTCTGGGTTGACCTGACCAGGACCGTACTGCGGGTGCTGTTGCCGATCGCGATCCTGGGTGGGCTGGTCCTGGTCGCGATGGGTGTGGTGCAGAACTTCTCCGGTGGCCACGAGGTGACCTCGGTGGTGGGGCAGACCCAGCACATTCCGGGTGGCCCGGTGGCCAGCCAGGAGATCATCAAGGAGCTCGGCACCAACGGTGGCGGCTTCTACAACGCGAACTCCGGGCACCCGTTCGAGAACCCGAACCCGTTGTCGAACCTGTTCGAGATCTTTCTGCTGCTGGTGATCCCGGTCTGTCTGACCCGCACCTTCGGGCTGATGGTGAAGGACAAGCGGCAGGGCTACGCGATCCTCGGCGTGATGGGCACGCTGTGGGCGGCGTTCACGTTCGCGGCAACCTTCTTCGAGAACCAGGGCGCCGGTACGGCGACCCGGGCCGCGGGTGCGGCGATGGAGGGCAAGGAGACCCGCTTCGGTGAATGGGCCTCGGCGCTGTTCGCGACCTCCACGACCGGTACGTCGACGGGTGCGGTCAACTCCGCGCACGACTCGTTCACCGCGCTGGGTGGTGGGACGGCGCTGTTCCACATGATGCTGGGCGAAGTGACACCCGGCGGTACCGGCTCCGGGCTCTACGGGATGCTGGTGCTCGCGGTGATGGCGGTGTTCGTGGCCGGGTTGATGGTCGGCCGGACGCCGGAGTACCTGAAGAAGAAGATCACCGCCCGCGAGATGAAACTCGTCTCGCTGTACATCCTGGCGACACCGACCTTGGTGCTGGTCGGTTCGGCCGTCGCGATGGGCCTGGCGGTCGCGCGGGCGTCGATCTTCAACACCGACCCGGTACCACACGGCTTCTCAGAAGTCCTGTATGCGTTCACCTCGGCCGGTAACAACAACGGCAGCGCATTCGGCGGTATCAGCGCCAACATTCCCTTCTACAACACGTTCCTGGGCATTGTGATGCTGCTCGGCCGGTTCGTGCCGATGGTGATCGTGCTGGCGTTGGCCGGCTCGTTCGCGCGGCAGCAGCCGGTGCCGGTGAACGAGGGCACGCTGCCCACCCACAAGGCGTTGTTCGTGACGCTGCTGGTCGGTGTCGTGATCATCGTGACCGGTCTGACCTACTTCCCCGCAATCACCCTCGGACCCCTCGCGGAGGGACTGTGAGCACGCAACTGAAGACCTCATCCCCGGCGCCGGACAGGGCGACGAGGAAGGCACCGTCGGGTCTGTTCGACCCGCGAATGTTGCTGACCTCGTTGCCGGACGCGCTGCGCAAGCTCGATCCGCGGGTGATGGTGAAGAACCCGGTGATGTTCGTGGTCGAGGTCGGTGCGGTTGCCTCCACGATCCTGGCATTCACTGATTCCAGCGTCTTCGTCTGGTGGATCGTCGTTTGGCTCTGGCTTACCGTCGTCTTCGCCAACCTCGCGGAAGCAGTTGCCGAGGGGCGCGGCAAGGCACAGGCCGAGACCCTGCGCCGGGCCAAGACCGAGACCACTGCCCGCCGCTTGACCGGCGACGGTGACAACGAGGAGGAAGTGCCCGCTACCGCTCTGCAACTAGGTGATCGGGTGGTCGTCGAGGCCGGTGAGATCATCCCGGGTGACGGTGACGTCGTCGAGGGTGTCGCCAGTGTCGATGAGTCGGCGATTACGGGTGAGTCGGCGCCGGTGATCCGTGAGTCCGGTGGCGACCGCAGTGCCGTCACCGGTGGCACCAAGGTGTTGTCGGACCGGATTGTCGTGCAGATCACGACGAGGCCGGGCGAGAGCTTCATCGACCGGATGATCGCCCTGGTCGAGGGGGCGTCGCGGCAGAAGACGCCGAACGAGATCGCCCTGAACATTCTGCTGGCGAGCCTCACGATCGTGTTCTTGATGGCGACCGTGACGCTGCCGCCGTTCGCGAACTATGCGGGTGTCGACCTGAGCATCGTCGTACTGGTCGCGTTGCTGGTGTGTCTGATCCCGACCACGATCGGCGCGTTGCTGTCCGCGATCGGCATCGCGGGCATGGACCGGCTGGTCCAGCGCAATGTGCTGGCGATGTCCGGCCGCGCGGTCGAGGCCGCCGGTGACGTGAACACCCTGCTGCTGGACAAGACCGGCACTATCACGCTGGGCAACCGGCAGGCGTCGGAGTTCATCCCGCTGGTCGGCGTCACCGAAACAGAACTCGCCGACGCCGCGCAGCTGTCCAGCCTGGCCGACGAGACCCCCGAGGGCCGCTCGATCGTCGTCTTGGCCAAGACCCGGTACGGGCTGCGGGAGCGGCACACCGGTGAGTTGCCGCACGCAACATTCGTCCAGTTCACCGCACAGACCCGGATGAGTGGCGTCGACGTCGACGGCCGGCAGGTCCGTAAGGGTGCGGCCGGTGCCGTGAACGCCTGGATCCACAGCCAGGGCGGCAAGACCGACAACGCCCTAGGTGAGATTGTCGACGGAGTCTCCGCCTCTGGCGGCACCCCGCTGGTGGTCGGTGAGACCACCAACGGAGTGGCACGGCCGCTCGGCGTGATCCACCTGAAGGATGTCGTCAAGCAGGGCATGCGGGAGCGGTTCGACCAGATGCGCGCGATGGGCATCCGGACCGTGATGATCACTGGTGACAACCAGTTGACCGCGAAGGCGATCGCGGAGGAGGCCGGGGTCGACGACTTCCTGGCCGAGGCGACGCCCGAGGACAAGATGGCGTTGATCAAGAAGGAGCAGGAGGGTGGCCGGCTGGTCGCGATGACCGGTGACGGCACCAACGACGCTCCCGCGCTCGCGCAGGCCGATGTCGGGGTCGCGATGAACTCCGGCACGTCGGCGGCCAAAGAGGCCGGCAACATGGTCGACCTGGACTCCAACCCGACCAAGCTGATCGAGATCGTCGAGATCGGCAAGCAGTTGCTGATCACCCGCGGATCGCTGACCACGTTCTCGATCGCGAACGACGTCGCGAAGTACTTCGCGATCCTGCCGGCACTGTTCGCGGCCGCCTACCCGGGGCTGGACAAGCTGAACATCATGCAACTGCACTCCCCGCAGTCGGCGATCCTGTCCGCGGTCATCTTCAACGCGCTGGTGATCGTCGCACTCGTCCCACTCGCGCTCCGCGGTGTGCAGTACAAGCCGTCCTCGGCGTCGGCGATGCTGCGCCGCAACCTGCTGATATACGGCGTCGGTGGCCTGATCAGCCCCTTCATCGGCATCAAACTCATCGACCTGCTGGTCTCGCTCATCCCGGGCATCGGCTGAAGAGGGAATTGACAATGGCAAGCAATCGAAGAGGGACACTGGCCCAGTTCGGGGTGGCGATCCGGGCGATGGTCGTACTGACAGTGCTGCTCGGCATCATCTACCCGCTGTTCATGACCGGCGCCGGTCAGGCGCTGTTCCATGGCAACGCGAACGGCTCGATGGTCCAGGTGAACGGCAAGGAGGTGGGGTCCGATCTGATCGGTCAGGCCTACACCAAGCAGGCCGTCAAGGACGGCCAGCCCGAGGTCGACGCCGACGGCGAGCCAGTGATGGTCGCCGACCCGTTGTGGTTCCAGAGCCGGCCGTCCGCGGTCGACTACGACGCCGCCGGTAGCGCGGCTTCGCAGTACGGGCCGAACAACCCCGACCTGCTGGCGCTGATCGACGAGCGGCGCAAGGCCGTCGCGGACCTGGAAGGGGTCAACCCCTCGCAGGTCCCGCCGGACGCGGTGACCGCGAGCGGTAGTGGTCTGGACCCGCACATCAGCCCGGACTACGCCGCGCTGCAGGTCAACCGGGTCGCCCGCGAGCGCGGACTCGACGTCGGCAAGGTGGAACAGCTCGTCAAGGACAACACGAACGGGCGGACGCTGGGATTCCTCGGTGAGCCGACCGTCAACGTGGTGACCCTGAACGCCGACCTCGCCGCCCAGAGCTGATCACCGACGGACACGGACGGGGGTATGAGCAACCGCGGGCACCTGCGGATCTATCTCGGTGCCGCGCCGGGTGTCGGCAAGACCTACAAGATGCTCGGCGAAGGACAGCGGCGGGCTGAGCGCGGTACGGACGTGGTGGTCGGCTTCGTGGAGACTCACGGCCGGCCACACACGGGCGGCATGCTCGAAGGCCTGGAGGTGGTGCCACGGCGCATCCTCGACCATCGTGGTGCGAGTTTCACCGAGATGGACCTGGATGCACTGCTGGCACGCCGGCCCGAGGTCGCGCTGGTCGACGAGCTGGCCCACACGAACGTGCCGGGCAGCCGGAACGAGAAGCGCTGGCAGGACATCGACGAGCTGCTGACCGCGGGGATCAACGTGATCTCCACGGTGAACATCCAGCACCTCGAGTCGATCAACGACGTGGTCGAGAAGATCACCGGGGTTCCCCAGCGGGAGACGGTGCCGGACCGGGTGGTCCGGGCCGCCGACCAGATCGAGCTGGTCGACATGGCTCCCGAGGCGCTCCGCCGCCGAATGGCGCACGGCAACGTCTACGCAGCGGACAAGATCGACGCTGCCCTGGGCAACTATTTCCGGGTCGGCAACCTCTCCGCGCTCCGAGAGCTCGCGCTGCTCTGGCTGGCGGACCGGGTGGACGCCGGGCTGCAGCAGTACCGGTCCCAACATGACATCAACTCCACCTGGGAGGCACGCGAGCGAGTCGTCGTCGCAGTGACCGGCGGACCCGAGGGCGAGACCCTGATCCGGCGCGCGGCCCGGATCGCCGCCCGCTCCTCCGGCGGGGACCTGCTCGCAGTCCACATCACCCGCTCCGACGGATTGACCGGTGCGGATCCGTCCCGGCTCGCCCAGCAACGCCAGCTGGTCGAAAGCCTGGGTGGTACCTATCACCAGGTGGTCGGCGACGACGTACCGGCGGCCCTGCTGTCGTTCGCGCGGGCCGAGAACGCCACCCAGTTGGTGCTGGGAGGCAGCCGACGCTCGAGGTTGTCGGCTTTGCTCACCGGGCCGGGGATCGGGGCGACCTCGATCCGTGAGTCCGGTGACATCGACGTTCACATCGTCACGCATGGCGAGATGGGCCGCGGCCGGCTGCCCGGCCTGCGGGGGAGTCTTTCCCGGCGCCGCCAGATCGCGGGCTTCGTGCTGGCGGTCGTGCTGATCACGGCGTTGGCCGTGCTGCTCGGCCTCGGCGGCGACGCCCTGAACCTCACCAGCGACGTCCTGGTGTTCCTGCTCGCCGTCGTCGTGGTCGCCCTGGTCGGCGGCCTCTGGCCGGCATTGGTGACCGCGGTCGGCGGATCGCTGGTCCTGAACTACTTCTTCACCCCACCGATCCGGACCTTCAACATCTCGGAGCCCAACAACGCCCTGGCGCTGGGCATCTTCATCCTGGTCGCGGCGATGGTCAGTTCGGTGGTCGACCGGGCCGCCCGCCGTACCAGGCAGGCCGCGCGGGCAGCGGCCGAGTCCGAAACCCTGGCCACCTTGGCAGGCACGGTTCTTCGTGGCGAGACGGCGCTGCAGGCGTTGATGGAACGGGTCCGAGAGACCTTCGGGATGACCGGAGCCTGCCTGATGGAGCGGCTGGAGACCGACGAGCTCACCGAGACCTGGCGTCCGATCGCCGGCGCCGGTACGCCGACCTGCCGGCGACCCGAGGACGGCGACGCCGAGATCCCCGCCCGCGACGACCTCGTACTGGTCCTCCAAGGCCGAACTCTCGCGGCAGACGAGCGACGCCTGGTCGGTGCTTTCGCTGCCCACGCGGCAGCGCTGGTCGACCGATCGAGGCTGAGCGAGGCGGCCGCGGAGGCGAAACCGCTGGCCGAAGCGGACAAGCTCCGTACGGCGTTGCTCCGGGCCGTCGGCCACGATCTCAGGACTCCCTTGGCCTCCGCGAAGGCGTCGGTGACGAGCCTGCGGAGCTCTGATGTCGATCTGACCCCTGCCGAGCAGGACGAACTGCTGGCCAACGCCGATGAATCCTTGGACCGGCTGGCCCGGCTGGTGGACAACCTGCTGGACCTCAGCCGCCTGGAGGCCGGCGTTCTGCCGGTGTTCACCCGGCCGATGGCGCTCGACGAGATCATGCCCGGCGTGATGGCCGAACTGGGCGATGACAACAGCTTGGTGACTGTGGACATCCCGCACACCCTTCCCCTGGTCGACGCGGATCCCGCGCTGCTCGAGCGCGTGATCGTGAACCTGCTGGCGAACGCGATCCGCTACTCGCCGCCGGGCCGGCCGCCGCTGGTGACGGCCAGTTCCCTCGGCGACTCGGTCGAGGTACGGGTCGTCGATCGCGGTCCGGGGATCCCGCGGGCCGACCGCACTCGGATGTTCGCGCCGTTCCAGCGGCTGGGGGACACCGACAACACGGTCGGCGTCGGTCTGGGGCTGGCCCTCGCGCGGGGACTGGCCGAGGCGATGCACGGCACCGTGCAGCCGGAGGACACCCCCGGGGGTGGTCTGACGATGGTCGTGGCGATGCCGGTGGCACCGGCCAGGGCGGACGACGTACCGGTGCCGGGCAGTCGCGAGCGATCCGAGCCGGAGATGGAGGAGCAGGGATGACCAGGGTGCTCGTGGTCGACGACGAACCACAGATCGTCCGGGCGCTGCAGATCAACCTCAAGGCCAGGTCCTACGAAGTCCACACAGCAGCCACCGGTACTGCGGCGCTGTCGGTGGCGGCGCAGTACCCGCCCGACCTGGTGATCCTCGACCTCGGGCTGCCGGACCTCGACGGCGTCGACGTGATCCGCGGACTGCGTGGCTGGACCGAGGCGCCGGTCCTGGTCCTGTCGGGACGGACCGACAGCTCGGACAAGGTGGAGGCGCTCGACGCCGGCGCCGACGACTACATGACCAAGCCGTTCGGGATCGACGAGTTGCTCGCCCGGCTGCGCGCAGTACTGCGGCGAAGCAATCTGATTCCTGACGAGCCGGTGGTCACCTTCGGTCGCACGCAGGTCGACCTGTCCGCCAAGCGGGTGGTCCTGGAGGGCGGTGGGGACGTCCGTCTCACCCCGACCGAGTGGCATCTGCTGGAGGTCCTGGTCCGCCATCCCGGCAAGTTGATGTCCCAGCACCAGTTGCTCACCGAGGTGTGGGGACCCGGCTACGAAACCGCCAGCGGGAATCTCCGCTTCTACATGGGACAGCTTCGGCGAAAGCTGGAAGCCGACCCGGCCCGGCCGGTGCACCTGCTGACCGAACCAGGGATGGGCTATCGCTTCGAACCGTGAGGTTTCTCGTACCAGATCTAGTGAGGAAGTTGGTGTGGCCATGAGTGTGGTGGACAACGCCGTGTACGTCGACGGGCACCGTGCTTGTGAGCCGGAGTCGTTGGAGGACACCTACGAACTGCTGCGGGACCGGCACGGGATGGGGTGGATCGGTCTCTACCGGCCGGACGCGCTGGAGGTGCAGTCGGTCGCCAAGGAGTTCGGCATCCACCGGCTGGCCGTCGACGACACCATCTCCGCCCATCAGCGGCCGAAGCTCGAGCGCTACCGGGAGGTCCTGTTCACCGTACTGCGGACGGCTCGCTACCTGGACGACCTCGAGAAGGTCGAGTACGGCGAGCTGCATGTCTTCACCGGCAAGGATTTCGTCGTCACGGTCAGGCACGCCGAGTCGCCCGACCTGGCCGCGGTACGGCGTCGGCTGGAAGGCGCACCGGAGTTGCTGAAGCTCGGGCCGGAGGCCGTGCTGTACGCGATCTTCGACCAGGTCGTCGACGAGTTCCTGCCGGTGGTGGACGGGCTGCAGACGGACATCGACGAGATCGAGGACCAGGTCTTCAGCGGCGATCCCGAGGTGTCGCGGCGGATCTACGAGCTGCTCCGCGAGGTGGTGAAGTTCGAGCGGGCCACCCAGCCGCTACCCGTGATGATCGCCGATCTGCGGGCCGGCTTCGACAAGTACGACGTCGATCCGGAGCTGCAGCGCTATCTGCGCGACGTCGGCGATCATGTGGAGCGCGTCTGCGACCGGGTCGCCGGGTTCCGGGTGCTGCTGGTGAACATCATCGGGATCAGCGCGACCCTGGTCGGCCAGCGCCAGAACGAGGAGACGCGACGGCTGTCGGAGCTCAGCCTGCGGCAGAACGAGGAGGTCAAGCGGATCTCGTCGTGGGCGGCGATCCTGTTCGCCCCGACCTTCGTCGGCACGGTCTACGGGATGAACTTCACCCAGATGCCCGAACTCGACTGGACCCTCGGCTACCCGTTCGCGCTGGTGCTGATGTTCCTCACCGGCTTCGCCCTCTACCTGATCTTCAAGAAGCGCGGCTGGCTCTAGCTCCGGCTGATGGACACGAGGGTGGGGGCGGTGTCCATCGACGGTTCGTCGTCGGGGATCCGGAAGCGGAATCTGCAGACGATCGCGTCGGTGTCCCGGCGCAGCGCGTGGGCCAGCATCGCGCCGCGCTGGTTCTGCAGGATGCGTTGCCAGATGTGCTCGGGCTCGATCTCGGGGATCAGCACGAAGACGGTGGCGATCTCGGTCTGCCGGACGTAGCGGACGATCGGGTCCGTCAGTCGGCGGCGTTCGTCGTACAGGGCGACCAGCGGGATCTCCGGCTGCCACCGCTGCCAGTCGTCGAGCAACCGGGTGAAGTTCTTGACGTCGTCGGGGTCGCTCGTGTTGACCGCATGGACCGCGACCACGTCGTGCCCGAGTCCGCGGGCCACCGACAGGGCCTCCCGGGTGAGCTTGCTGACGCCCTGCACCGGTACGACGACTCGCGACCGGCGGGGCTCCGGCTTGGTCGGGATCCGGCCGAGCTCGAGCCGGGCACCGATCCGGCGGTAGTTGCGGCTGACCGATTCCATCAGCAGGACCAGGGCCGGCAGCGCGACCGCGATCAACCAGGCGCCGGCGGTGAACTTGGTCACGGTGACGACGACTGCGGCCACGCCGGTCAGGATCGCGCCGACACCGTTCAGGGCCAGCTTGGCCCGCCAGCCGTCCGGGCGGGTGTGCCACCAGTGCCGGACCATGCCCGCCTGGGAGAGCGTGAAGCCCACGAAGACACCGATCGCGAACAGCGGTACGAGGGTGTTCATGTCGCCTCGGGCGCCGATCAGCAGCAACGCGGAGACGAGTGCCAGGAAGCCGATGCCATAGCGGTAGACCTGCCGTTGCCCACGCAGTTTGAGGATGTGCGGCAGGAAGTGGTCCTTGGCCAGCAGCTGGGAGAGCACCGGGAGCCCACCGAACGACGTGTTGGCGGCGAGCGCCAAGAGGATCACGGTGGAGGCCTGGACGACGTAGTACCCGAATCCATGGCCGAGTGAGGCCTCGGTGAGTTGGGAGAGCACCGTGACGCCCTCCACCGGCCTGATCTCGAATCGCTTGATCAGCACGGCGAGACCGATCAGCATCACGGCAAGCAGGACACCAAGGGTGAGCTCGGCACGCTGTGCCCGGACCACTCGCGGCTTGCGGAACGCCGGTACCGCGTTGGCGATAGCCTCGACGCCGGTCAGGGCAGCACAACCGTTCGCGAAGGCCTTCAGCAGCAGCAGGACGCCGATCGTGTGAACCTGACCGGCCTGCTCCGCGTTCCCAGTGGCGACAGCCGCCGGTCCTTCGCGGAGCAGACCGGCCAGAATCACGGTCAGGATGGCGATCACGAAGATCGCCGTGGGCACGATGAACATCCGCGCGCCGGTGGCGACGCCGCGCAGGTTCACCGTGGTGACGAGGAGCAGCACGCCGAGCGCGAGCCAGACGCGGTACGCATGAAGACCCGGCACAGCTGAGGTCAGCGCGGCGACACCGGCCGCCACCGATACCGCCACATTGAGGATGTAGTCGATCACCAGTGAGGCCCCGGCGACCAGGCTCGCCCGCCGGCCGAGATACGCCTTCGAGACGCCGTACGCACCGCCGCCGTTGGGGAAGGCGGCGATCACCTGGCGATACGACAGCACCAGGACGAGCAGCAGTACGGCGATCGCGATCGTCACGGGAAGCGTCAGCCCGATGGCCGTCGCGCCGCCGAGTGCCAGCACGAGCACGATCGCCTCGGGACCATAGGCAACCGACGCCATCGCGTCCAGGGACAGTGCAGCCAGACCACCGAATACGCCGAGCCTGTGCCGATCGTCCGAGGTGACTGTCACCCGCCCACTCTCCGCCCCGGTGGAGGTTTCGGCACCGCCCCCTCACGGACTCCTCACACGGCAGTCACCAAGACCAACACCCGTCTCACACACAGGGCCCCGAAGGTGGCATCCCGTTCGATATGGACGGCACACCGGTGACTTCGTACACTGCCCGGGCGGTCATCGGGTTCGACGAAGCGGGAGTTCGCCATGGTGCGCAGGACCGGCAAGTCGTCGTACCCCGTTGCTCAGGTCGACCGACGGCGCCGGGCGGTTGTTCTCGCCGCCATCGGCGCAGTGCTGGCGGCTCTCGTGGTCGGCGGTGGGATGGGATACGCGATGGGACATCCCAGCGCCGGCGAGTCAGGACTCGCCGAGGCCGAGGCGTCGGAGGCGGCCCGCGATCGCAGCCAGGTCGGCGAACTGACGGCGCTGGCCCGGACAACGCGGGATCGCATCGACCCGGTGCTGGCGGGCCTCGTCGCGGCCGCCGGGTCCAAGACCTCCGCGTCCGCCGCGACCGTCGACGGATGGCGACGGACGATGACGGCGAGCGCGGAGCCCTTCGCGGAGCCGCCGTCGGGTACGACGGCAACAAACGTCGCGCGCGGCGGTTTGCGGGCGGCGGTGGAATCTGCCGCCACCGCCGTCGAGACGTACGCTCGCACGCTCGCCGTTCCCGCGGCTCAACGCCAGCCGCTGCTGGACGTCGCGAAGCAGCAGGCTGTGAACGCGGCAACCACCTGGTCGGTGGCCGCGACCCAGCTTGACCAGATCAATATCGATGCCGGGTACGGCCACCAGCATGTCTACCTCGCCGGCAATGCTTCAGGGGCGATGACCGCGGACAAGGCCCCCGAGGGCGGCAAGTAGAGGGCCAATGGCAAGGACGACGGCCAGCGTGGCGTAGCCGGAGCCGAGCGTTGCCATGGTGGCGACGCCCGCAACCAGGAGTGGGCCGCCGGCGTCGCCGAGTTCGCGACCGAGTTCGGCGGTGCCCATGGTCTGGCCGAGTCGGGCCTGGGGGGTGGAGGCTGCCAGGGCGGCGAAGCCCAGGGGAGTGATCAGGCCGGTCCCGATGCCTATCAGGATCGCGGCTAGCAGGACACCCGCGATCCCGGGCAATGTGGCGCAGCCGAGGCCGGTTGCTGCGAGCAACAAGCCGAGGGTGACGCCGGTTCGGGTGGTGATGCGTCCGGCGTCCAGCGCGCGGCCGGCGCGGGGCTGGACCAGGGCGGCGGTGGCTGCCAGGACGGACACAGCGGCACCGGTGGCGATCGTGCCCAGACCTGCCGCTGCGCCGGTCACCGGGAGGAAGCCGACGCCGACGGACAGGGCTGCTGTCGCTCCGGCCAGGGCTGCCGTCGGTCGCAGGAACGCCGGATCAGCGACTCGGCGGGCGAGGTCGATCACGGTCTGGCGGGTACGCGGTAGCGGCGGCACGGCCGGTACTGCGAGCAGCGCCCAACCGGCCACCGCGACACCGAGGACAGTCATCACCGCGAACAACAGCCGGAACCCACCAAGCCAGACCAGAGCACCGCCGAGCAGCGGACCGAGGGTGTAGCCGATGCTCTTGTAGAAGCCATAACTTCCAAAGGCTCGGCCGTGTTTGGCCGCAGGGTTGAGCCTGGCCACCAAGGCGGATGCCGATGGAGAGAACGCTGACGCCGCGGCGCCCTGACCGAGCCGCGCTGCCCAGAGCCAACCGGGGCTGTCGGCAACGACGTACAGGCCGGAGGCGAGAGCGAAGCCGAGCAGGCCGGCGAGCAGCACCGGCCTGGCTCCGATCCGGTCGGCGATGGTGCCGAACACCGGCTTCAGCAGTACTTCGGCGCCGTCGTACAAGGCGAGCAGGAGCCCGAGGGTAAGCAGCGACTTCACCGCGTCCTCGGAGTACCCGCCGAGGTTGGCTGCGACAGAGTGCGCCCCGAACGCTGTGGTGAAGCCGGCCGCATAGAGAGGCCACATCCGCCGGTCAGGTGCCACTAGCTGGGGTTCTCGTGCAACGCGCGGAACACCCGCTCGGCGTAGTCCTCACACGCGGCCACGCACTCCTTGAGGCGTGCCGTCGCCTCAGCCGCCTCCGGGGTCCCGAAAACGTCCCGAGCTGTCAGGTCACGATGCCAGCGGCGCAACCGCTCCACGCTCTGCTCTTCCTCCTCGAGCTCGGCCAGGGTGAGCTTCTTGATCCGGATCTCCTTGGCCAGCTCGGCCTCGAACTTGCCGCAGTCGGACAAGAACTCGATCCAGTCGTCCCGCCGCGCCGCGTTGAAGAGCCCCTCGAGCCGTTCGGCATCGGCCGTACTACGCCCCGCTGCCGCCAGAATCGTCGCTTCACCGTCAGCCCGTCCGACCAGTTCGACAACTCGGTCAACCGCAACGGTGAAGGCGGGCAGCGCGGGCACAGCCCACACGCCTTGCCCCAGTGATAGGGCACCGGCCTTGCGCAGTTCCCGCCACACTGCCACCCGATGGCGCGACGGCTCAGCCGGTATCCGGATCACCAGGACCAACCACGGCGCGCGGTTCGCAGTCACATCCAACAATGTATCACGCGTTACATTGGGATCGAGCGGACCAGCTACCAGGCAGGGTGGACCTCATGACATCGGACCTATGGACGGCGGTGTTCCTCGTGGTCGCTTCGTTCGGTACTGCGGTGCTGTCGGCTGTGGCGGGCTTCGGGGGCGCCGTGCTGTTGCTGCCCGTCTTCGTAGCGGTGTTCGGTGCCCGCGATGCCGTCGCTGTACTCACGGTCGCGCAGTTGGCCAGCAACGGCGGCCGGGTCTGGTTCAACCGACGCGAGATCGACCGTCGGCTGGTCAAGATCTTCGCGATCGGAGCGGTCCCTGCGGCGACGGTCGGGGCGCTGCTGTTGTCCAACGCCCCGTTGCCGGCGCTCACGCGGGTGATCGGGGCATTCTTGCTCGCCATGGTCGCGTGGCGCCGGATCCGGCGCGGCGCGGCCAGGATCGGCGATCGCGGCTTCGTCGCCGTCGGCGCCGCGTCAGGTTTCGGGTCCGCCCTGGTCGGCAGCGTCGGCCCGATGGTTGCCCCGTTCTTCCTGGCCCGTGGTCTGATCCGAGGGGCGTACATCGGAACCGAAGCGGCGTCAGCTGTGGTCATGCATCTGACCAAACTGGTCGTGTTCGGCGCCGCTGCCGTCCTCACCTGGCGCACCGGCCTGATCGGTCTGGCTCTCGCCCCCGCCGCGACAGGTGGCGCGTGGGCCGGGAAGAAGATCCTCGACCGGCTCCCGGTCGCCGTGTTCACCTTGCTGGTCGAGGCCGGCCTAGTCGTCTCGGGAGTGCTTCTGCTGGTTACCGGCGGCTGAATCCATGGCCCTTCTCGAGCCCGCGCACCTGCTGATCAGCCCAAGTCCAAATGGACATGGAAACCATGGTCATTTAGGTTGGGGTTCTCAGTGTCGGTCGACTCGGGGAGCCTGCGATGCGCGAAGCGAGGATGGAGGGGCGGTCGCGTGCTGCCGACATCGGCCTGCGGCGAACCAGGCAACGAACTGCGGTTCTCGACGCGTTGGGCCAGTGCCCTGACTTCGTCTCTGTCCAGGAACTGCACGCCCTCTTGGTGGCGGACGGCGCCTCTGTCGGTCTGACCACGGTCTATCGCGCGCTCCGCGAACTAGATCGCGCCGGACGCGTCGACGTCGTACGGGACGAGGGCGGTGGGAGGTTCTACCGCCAACGGCCTGCCGTCGGCCACGGTCACTACCTCATCTGCCGCTGTTGCTTCCGCAGCCGGCCGGTCGACACCGAGGTGGTCGAGCGCTGGGCTGAACACCTCGGTGAACGCTCCGGCTTCACCGCTGTCGAACACACCCTCGAACTCACCGGCGTGTGCGCCGGTTGCCGTCGCGCTGTCACCAAAGGAGAACCCCCGTGTCGCCAGGTGTCCGACCGCCGCACCGATCGCCGCACCTGTCAGGACTGAAGGATCTGAGTCCCATGGCAGACGCGTACCAGGCCTCGGGCGAGTTCATCGACGTCCTCAGCAAGCCCGCCTGGAAGGCGTTGCGCGGTCCGGTGCGGGCGGCACTGGATGGAGCGTCGGCGGCGCACGGTCCGTTCGTCGATGTCGGGGCAGGCACGGGGCTGGGCACCCGAGAGCTGGCCGGCGCCTGTCCGGCGGCGTCGATCCTGGCGATCGAGCCATCACCCGTACTGCGCGCTGTGCTGCTGTCCCGGGTCGCTGCCGACCCGAGTCTCAGTGAACGGGCGACGGTGATGGCCGACGACGCTCTCGGCGCGGACCTGCCGGACCAGCTCGGGGCGGTGCTGGCGGTCAACATGATCGGGCACCTGACGCCCGAGGATCGGCGGAGTTTCTGGTGGCGGGTCGCCGACCGGCTCGCGCCCGGTGCGCCGCTGGTGGTCAACCTGCAGCCGCCCGCCGAATCGGTGACGATCCCGTACACCACGTTCGGAGCCGCGAAGGTCGGCCGGTACACCTACGAGGGCGGTGGCGATGCCGAGCCCGCCGGTTCCGATGCCGTGATCTGGCGGATGCGTTACCGGGTTCTGGACACCGACGGAGAAGTGGTTCGCGACGACACGATCGAGTATCTCTGGCATGTCCTGTCGGCAGCGGACCTGCTGGGGGAACTGGCTGACGCAGGGCTGAGTGGCCGCCTGGGGGCGCTGGGAGTTGTCCGCGCCGTGACAGCAATTAATGGCAATGACTTTCATCACTGAGGTAGATTTCTGGTGTTGAAAGTCATTTCCATCTAGGCTGGTCGGGGTCCGGAGCGCCAGGTATCCCGCCCGCGCGGCCCGGCAAGGTTGAGGAGATCCGCTGTCATGAAGGCTGTTCGGCTGTCCCGGTTCGTACTGAGTGGGCTGGCGGCGATCGCCGTGCTCACCACCGCTGCCTGCTCCACCTCGTCCTCAGGTAGTACCGACTCCGGCGGCGCCGCAGCCAGTACCGGCCCGGGCAAGACGATCCAGGTGGTGGCAGCGGAGAACTTCTGGGGGAGTATCGCGACGCAGCTCGGCGGCAGTCACGTCAAGGTCACCAGCATCATCAACAACCCCGATGCGGATCCGCACGACTACGAGCCCACCGCGGCCGATGCGCGCACGGTGGCCGGGGCGCAGTTCACGATCGTCAACGGCATCGGGTACGACGCGTGGGCGGACAAGTTGCTGGCGGCGAACCCCGTCGACGGCCGGACGGACCTGAACGTCGGTGACCTGCTCGGCATCAAGCCCGGCGGCAACCCGCATCGCTGGTACTCGCCGACCGACGTCCACGCGGTGATCGAGAAGATCACCACCGACTACAAGGCTCTCGACCCGGCCGATGCCGCCGATTTCGACCAGCTGAAGACCACCTACGAGACCAAGACGCTCGCTCCTTACAACGACCTGATCGCGACCATCAAGACGAAATACGCCGGTACGCCGATCGGCGCCTCCGAGTCGATCGTCACCCCTCTCGCCGCCGGACTCGGACTCACAATGCTGACGCCCGAGTCGTTCCTGACCGCGATCAGCGAGGGCACCGACCCGACCGCCCAGGACAAGGCGACCATCGATCAGCAGATCGCCGGCAAGCAGATCAAGATCTATGTCTACAACAGCCAGAACGCCACCCCGGACGTACAGGCCCAGGTGAAGGCAGCGAAGGCCGCGGGCATCCCGGTAGCCACCGTCACCGAGACTCCGACCCCGGCCGGGGTGTCCTTCCAGGACTGGCAGGTCCGCCAACTCCAGGGCATCGAACAGGCTCTGGCCACAGCGAAATGAACTTCCTAGGACACGTTCGCGAGGCCGCAGTTGCCGACCGCGCATCGGTCGCCCCTGAACCACCAGCCGCCGTCGTTTCGTTGCGCGACGCCGCGGTCCGGGTCGGCGGCCGTACCTTGTGGTCGGGAGTCGATCTCGAGGTCGGTGCGGGCGAGTTCGTCGCGGTGCTCGGGCCGAACGGCGTCGGAAAGTCCACGCTGGTCAAGGTTCTGCTCGGCATGCTGCCGCCCGCCGCGGGCGTGGTACGGGTGCTGGGTGAGCGGCCTGGTGAGGCGGGGGAGCGGGTCGGCTACCTGCCGCAGCGGCGAAGCTTCGATGCGTCGCTGCGGATGCGCGGCGTCGACATCGTCCGGCTGGGCTGGGACGGCGATCGCTGGGGGATCCCCCTGCCTGGCCGGCAACGGAAGGCCGCCCGGGACCGGATCGCCGAGGTGATCGAGTTGGTCGGAGCATCGGCGTACGCGCACCGACCGATCGGTGAGTTGTCGGGCGGCGAGCAGCAGCGGCTTCTCATCGCGCAAGCCCTCGTACGCCGCCCCGAACTACTGCTGCTCGACGAGCCGTTGGACAGCCTCGACCTCCCCAACCAGGCAGCCGTGGCCGCGTTGGTCAGCCAGATTTGCAGGGACGAGGGAGTGACCGTGGTGATGGTCGCCCACGACGTCAACCCGATCCTGTCCCGCCTCGATCGCGTGGTCTACCTGGCGGAAGGCGGCGCGGTCGCGGGAGAGCCGGAAAACGTCATCACCTCCGAGATCCTGACCCGCCTCTACGGCACCCCGGTCGAGGTACTGCGAACTTCGGACGGCGGACTCGTGGTCGTCGGTCAGCCGGAAGCACCCGCACACCACACGGATCGGCACGCGGTGCAGCCGTGATCTCGCTGGTGGACGGCTACCCCGCCTGGTCGTGGAACCCGATCACCGACCTGCAGGAGATGTGGACCTACGCGTTCATGGTGAACGCCTTCCGGGCCGGCACGATCGTGGCCATCGCGGCCGCATTGATCGGCTGGTTCATGGTGTTGCGCCGGCAGACCTTCGCCGGTCACACCCTCGCCGTCGTCGGATTCCCCGGTGCCGCCGGAGCCGCCTTGATCGGCGTCAGCGCGACGTACGGGTACTTCGCTTTCTGTCTGGCGGCCGCACTGGTCATCGCCGCCATCCCGCGAGCCGGGCGGGCATCCGGTGGATCCGAGTCGGCGCTGATCGGCACAGTGCAGGCGTTCCTGCTGGCCTGCGGATTCCTGTTCACCGCTCTGTACAAGGGTTTGCTGGGTGGCGTCACCTCGCTGCTCTTCGGGAGCTTCCTGGGGATCACGACCACGCAGGTGTGGGTCTTGTTCTTCGTCGCGGTTGTCGTGCTCGGAGTCCTGGCGGTGATCGCGCGCCCGCTGCTGTTCGCCTCTGTAGATCCCGAGGTCGCCGCAGGCCGCGGAGTCCGAGTGGGCCTGCTGTCTACGGTGTTCATGGTTCTGCTCGGGGCTGCGGCGGCGGGAGCCAGTCAGATCACCGGTAGTTTGCTGGTCTTCGCTCTGCTGGTGATGCCCGCTGCCACTGCGCAAGCGATCACCGCCAAGCCTGTCGTGAGCCTTGCCCTGTCCGTCCTCTTCGCGCTCGCGGTGACCTGGCTCGGTCTGATCGCCGCCTACTTCTCGCCGTACCCGATCGGGTTCTACGTGGCCACTTTCGCCTTTGCCGGCTACCTTCTGGCGCGGCTCGGAAGACTGGTTGTCAGTCGTCTTCCACGGCTGCTGCCGACCGGAGTACCAGCATGATCTTGGCCACGGCGCTCGGGCAGCCGTTCTTCCAGCACGCGTTGCTGGCAGGAACGGCCATCGCCGCGGCGGCCGGCCTGACAGGCTACTTCCTCGTACTGCGTGCGCAGGTCTTCACCGGTGACGCACTCAGCCATGTCGCCTTCGCCGGCGCACTGGGTGCCTTGGCCTTCGGCTTCGACCTGCGTCTCGGGCTGTTCGCAGCGACGATCGCCGTCGCGCTGCTGCTCGGCACCCTCGGTAAGCGCGGCCGTCCGGACGACGTGGCGATCGGCAGTGTGTTCTCGTGGATCCTCGGACTCGGGGTCTTCTTCCTCACCCTCTACACCACCTCGCGCAGCGCGGTGAACGGGAGCGCGGGGGTCAACGTGCTCTTCGGATCCATCTTCGGTCTGTCCGCCGGACAAGCGTTGACCGCGGCGCTGGTGGCGGTCGGCGTCTGTGGCGTGATCCTCGCGATCGCCAGACCGTTGCTGTTCGCATCGGTCGACGAGGCAGTCGCCGCAGCCCGCGGAGTACCGGTGAGGGTCCTCGGCTTCGTCTTCCTGGCCGTGGTCGGTGCGTGTGCGGCAGTGGCTTCCCAAGCTGTCGGCTCACTACTGATCCTGGGCCTGCTGGCTGCCCCGGCCGGTGCCGCCCAGCGCCTGACCGACCGTCCATTCCGTGCTCTGTTCTTGTCCGCCGCCCTCGCGGTCGGGTCGATGTGGGCCGGCCTCACCCTCAGCTATGTAGTGCCCAAAGTCCCACCCAGCTTCGGCATCCTCGCCGTCGCCACCGCCGTGTACGCCGCAACCTTCGCCACCGGCATCCGTCGAAGAGACCCCGTCCCACTCCCCGGCTGATGCCGCACGGGAATAGAGTTGACATGTCAACTCGTTGCTCACGACATGGACAGCGCTTCAGCACCTCCCGAGTTCCCGCTCGTTCTCGGTCTCGACACCTTCGGCGATCTGATCCACGACGATCAGGACCGCCCCCTGTCCCAGGCCCAGACGATCCGGAACCTCGTCGAGCACGGCGTTCTCGCCGACCAGGTCGGGGTGGACTTCTACGGGATCGGCGAGCATCACACCGACGACTTCCCGTTGCCGGCCGCCGACGTGGTGCTCGCCACGATCGCCGGTCGCACCGGGAGGATCCGCCTCGGCTCCGCGGTCACCGTGCTGAGCTCGGACGATCCCGTCCGGGTGTTCCAGCGGTACTCGACCCTCAACGCCGTCTCCGGCGGCCGTGCCGAGGTCATTCTCGGGCGTGGGTCCAGCGTCGACTCGTTTCCGCTGTTCGGCTACGACCTGGCCGACTACGAGGACCTCTTCGAGGAGAAGACGAACCTCTTCGCCGAGTTGATGAAGGGCGGCCCGGTCACCTGGCAGGGCAAGACCCGGGCGTCGCTGCACGAGCAGAATGTCGTGCCGCATCTGGAGTCCGGTGCCTTCCCGACCTGGATCGGTGTCGGTGGCAGCCCGCAGTCGGTGATCCGGGCGGCGCAGTACGGATTCTCGCTGATGCTGGCGATCATCGGCGGATCACCCGCGCGGTTCGCCCCCTTCTCCGAGCTCTTCCGCCAGGCGCTTGAAAGCTTCGGCAAGCCGCTGCTGCCGGTCGGCGTGCACTCACCCGGCCACGTCGCAGCAACCGATGAGCAGGCCCTCGACGAGTTCTGGCCGCGCTACCTGGAGGTCATCCGCTCGGTCAGCAAGACCCGCGGCTTCGCCGTCCCGACCAAGGAGTCCTTCAGCTACGAGATCGGGCCACACGGTGCCCTGTACGTCGGGTCGCCGGAGACCGTCGCACGGAAGATCGCGACGAACCTCACTGCACTCGGCGCGAACCGCTTCGACCTGAAGTACGGCATGGTCGGCCTCTCCCAGAAATCCCTGCTGACCAACATCGAGCTCTACGGCACCCAGGTCATCCCACGCGTCCGCGAGTTGCTGGCGTGACGCCGGCACCGCCGCTACGTCTTCGGCTGGCAGTATGAGGGTGAAGCCGTGGATGCGGCTGAAGAGGAGCTGAGCGGGAGGTCGGATGCCGGCTTTTCCCCGGCCGGTTGCGGCGATTCGCCGGTCCGGTGTCCGTGGGCGGTCGACCGCGGCCGCGATCGTCGTGGTCGCGGTCGCCCTGGCCATCGGCGCGGCGGTGCTGCTGTTCCTGCTGCAGCGGGCACTGATCACCAGCGTCTCCGACCAGGCCGGGGCGCGGGCTTTCGACGTGGCCAGTCAGGTCCAGGAAGAGGGCGAGTCCGGGCTGGACCGGGAGCTGGTCGAGAACACCAGGCCGACTCAGCTGGTCCAGGTGGTCAACGAGCAGAACAAGGTGGTCGCCAGTTCCTCGCCCCGGACGAACGAGGTGCCGCTGACCACACTCCGGCCGGCCGACGGGGAGGCGGTCAGCAATGAGGTCGGCGAGATGCCGCTGCTCGACGACGACAACCCCTACCTGATCATTGCCCGCGGCACCGACTACCAGGGGACGCGCTACACCGTGATCGCGGCCGTGTCACTGGAGACCCAGCGGGAGACGGTCACCACCGTCGCGACGTACCTGGCGGTCGGGTACCCGCTGCTGATCCTGCTGGTCGGTGGGGCGACGTGGGTCCTGGTCGGAAGGGCGCTGCGACCGGTGGAGCGGATCAGATCCAGAGTGCACGGCATCGGCGTCGGCCAGCTCGCCGAGCGGGTGCCGGTGCCGGCGGCCGACGACGAGATCGCGCGGCTTGCCGTGACGATGAACGAGATGCTGGACCGGCTGCAGTCCGGGCAGGAGACCCAGCGCCGCTTCGTCGCCGATGCGAGCCATGAGCTGCGGTCGCCGATCGCCAGTCTGATGGCCGCGCTGGAGATCATCGTTGCCGATGACACCGGTCTGTCGGGGCGCGAGTTGCATGAGGTGATGCAGGCCGAGACCGAGCGGATGCGCAGGCTGGTCGAGGACCTGCTGCTGCTCGCGAAGGCCGACGACACCGGCCTGCAGCTGTCCCGGACCGATGTGGATCTCGACGACCTGGTCGGCAGCGAGGTCCGCAGGATCCGGGCCGAAGGAGGTCCTGACGTCGAGGGTGTCGTACCGACGGTGCGCGTTTCGGGCGACGCCGCGAAGCTGAGCCAGGTGATCCGCAACCTGGCTGACAATGCTGTCCGCGCCGCCCGTGGCAAGGTGCGCTTCACCCTTGCCGAGCACGCAGGTGTTGCGACGCTGCAAGTGGAGGACGACGGCGACGGGATCCCCGAATCCGAGCGGAACCGGGTCTTCGAGCGGTTCGTCCGGCTCGACGCCAGCCGGGACCGGGGCAGCGGTGGTTCCGGGCTCGGCCTGTCCATCGTCCGCGAGGTCGTCCGCGGCCACGGCGGCACCGTGGAGATCTCCGACTCCCCACTGGGCGGCGCCCGCTTCGTGGTCAGCCTGCCGGTGAAGGATCCCTCTGTAGCCACTTTGTCAGGCGCGCAGTCGTGACCACGATGGCGAGCCAGGTCACGGCGACGAGCCAGCCGGCCAGCACGTCCGTAGCCCAGTGGTAGCCGAGGTAGATCCGGCTGAGCCCGATGCCGATGCTGAGCAGCAGTGCCGCGGTTCCGACGGCCGCCTTGCCAGTGCGTGACCTGAGACCGACCCAGATCAGACCGGCCAGCATGCCGAGGAACACGGTCGAGTTCAGCGTATGGCCGGAGGGGAACGCGAATCCGGTGTCGACCGGTCCCAGCACGAAGGTGATACCGGGGCGCTTGCGTTCCACCAGTGCCTTGAGCCCGTAGGTCAGCGCGGCCGAGCCTGCCATCGCGAACAGCAGCAGCGCCGGCGCTCGCCAGGATCGGGTCGTGCGGAACAGCAGGTACGCGGCCACCAGCATCAGGACGATCAGGACAGGGACGTCACCGAGGAAGGTGAGACCGCGCGCGAGTGCGGTCAGGGGAGCAGACCTCGCCGCGACGGCGTCACTGGTGAAGTCGGGATCGAAGGCAGCCAGTCCGTCGCCCTCGGTGGCACTGTCAGCCAGTGCAATGACGCCGAGTGTGCCGGTCAGTGTCACGACAGCGCCGGCCATCGGTACGGCGTACCGGGCGACCGTTGACTGCCGTGGTCGCTGGGCGGTCATCGTCATCCCTCAGCCGCCTTCGGTGTCGAGGCGGTAGCCCATCCCGCGGACCGTCTCGATCGCGTGCCGGCCGAAGGGGGCGTCCAGCTTCAGGCGCAGGTAGCGGATGTAGACCTCGACCACGTTCGGGTCGCCGTCGAAGGCCGGGTCCCAGACGCTTTCCAGGATCTCGATCTTGCTGACGGTGTCGCCGCGGTGCCGCATCAGGAACTCCAGCAGGCCGTACTCGCGCGGGGTCAGGACGACCTCCTGGCCGGCTCGCTCGACCCGCCTCCGCGCCGGGTCGAGCGTGAGGTCGCCCGCCACCAGCACCACCGGACGTTCCGGTCCACCGCGGCGGATCAGTGCCCGCAGCCGGGCGACCAGGACCAGGAAGCTGAACGGCTTGGTCAGGTAGTCGTCCGCGCCCAGGTCGAACGCGTCCGTCTGGTCGTACTCGCCGTCCTTGGCCGTCAGCATCAGTACCGGCGTCCAGACACCCTTTTCGCGCAGCCGCTCGAGCACCTTGTACCCGTTCAGCTTCGGCAGCATGATGTCCAGCACGATCACGTCGTAGGCGCTCTCGGTCGCGGCCCAGACCCCGTCCTCGCCGTTGTGCACCACTTCGACCACGAATCCGGCGTCGGTGAGCCCCCGGCGAACCGTGTCGGCCAGCCGGACCTCGTCCTCCACCATCAATACCCGCATGTCCCCAGTGTCGCCGCCGCCCGCTGAGAATCCGCTGAGTGACGTCCCGGAATCCGATCAGGGGCTGGTTCGAAGGCTGGCGAACAGGTCGTCCAGTGGTTCGCCGGGCGGTCGGCCGTGTTCGACGAACCACTCGCGGCCGAGGACCTGGCGGAACAACCACGGTGGGAGTTTCAGCAGGAGGGACAGGGTCCTCGCGCCCTCGTCGGAGCTGGCCTGGCTCGCGTGGGCGGCGAAGGCGAGTCGCTTCGCCTCGGCGTACCGGCGGACGTCGATGCGGTGGGTGAGATCCCGACGGGCCGTGTACGCGGCGTCGTAGTCGGCAGCATGGACATCCGGTAGGACGCCTGGGACGGCCTCGACGAGGCGGATCAGGCGGCGGATCAGGACCCGGTCGATTGTTGCCTCCAGCACCAGACGGGTGCCGGCCAGCTGCGCGGCGTGGAGACCGACGGTGTAGACCTGCCGATGGTCGGGATGGCCGTAGCCCCCGGCCGGGTCGTAGATCGTCAGCGCGTCCGCCCGTTCCTCACGCAGGAGCTCCGCAAGCGGCCCGGCCGCCTCCGCGACCGGTAGCCGGCTGAAGCTGCCTTCCGGGGGTTGCTCCGAACGAGACCAACCGGAATCGGGGAAGCCCATGCGGACCACCCGTGCGCATCCGAGCGCCGCCGCGGAACGCCCCAGTTCGTCGCGGCGATGATCCGCGAGGTGCCCGTCGGCCCGGTACGTCGAGGCCGCGGCACCCGCCTCGCCGTCGGTGGCGACGGCCAGCACCACCCGATGTCCCTCCGCCGCGAGACGCGCCAGGGTGCCGCCCGTCAGCAGCGCCTCGTCGTCGGGGTGCGCGTGGAAGGACACCAGGGTGAACGCCATAGATCGAGGATGGCACGGCGGATGACGGCGCCCGAACCACTCTCAGGGGTCTCTCAGCGGCGAAATTCCACGATGGTCGAAAGTCGCCGATCGCGGAACAGGACGCAGGATGAGAAACGCAGGGTGGACCCGACGGATGGTCACCTCGGTGCTGACGGTCGTCGCCACGGCAGCGCTGCTGGTGTTGCTGCCGCGGGCTGTTGGCACCACCTGGATGACAGTGGGGAGTGTCCTCGGCCGGGTGTCGTTGCCTTGGCTCGGGGCGCTTGCGGTGGTGTGGATCGCGGGGCTCTGGTCGCACTCCTTCGTGCTGGCCGCGTCGCTGCCCGGGCTGACGAAGCGCCGCGGCCTGACCCTCAGCCTGACCGGCAGTGCGGTGTCCAACGTGTTGCCGCTCGGCGGTGCGGCAGGGACAGGGCTGAACTTCGCGATGACGCGTCGCTGGGGATTCACTCCGGGCGCCTTCGGCGGTTTCCTCGCCGTGACGACGCTCCTGAACGTAGTGGCAAAGCTGGGCGTGGTCGCGGTGGCCCTGGCGCTCACCCCGATCCTGCACTCCGCGGGTGCGCTCCCGATCGGACGAACCGGTCTGCTCCTGATCCCGGTCATCGCCGCGTTGGTGGCGGTTGTCTGGGCCTTGGCGAGTGGGTCGGCCGCAGCTGCGGGCGGACGAGGCCTGGATCGCCTGCTCAAGGTGTTCCGGCGCCGGTCGACTTTCGCCACCTCCCTTCCCGAGCTCAGGCACTCGATCCTCCGGGTGTTCCGGACCGGCTGGATCTCGATGACGCTCGGGATGACCGCCTATCTGGTGTTGCAGCTGGCCCTGCTCTGGTTGTGCTTCCAGGTTCTCGGCACGTCGCTCGGCCTCCCCGTGCTGATCACCGGCCTGGCCGTCGAACGGCTGCTGACCCTGATCCCGATCACGCCGGGAGGCGTCGGCGTCGTCGAGGTCGGAACCGCTGCGGCGCTGGTGGCACTCGGGGGTGCGCCCGCGGCCGTCGCGGCCGGGTTGCTCCTGTTCCGCGGATTCACCTTCCTGCTGGAGATTCCGGTGGGCGGCGTGACGCTGGGGATCTGGCTGCTGCGGAACCGTCGCCGTACCGGCGCTGCCGTCGAGGCGACGGCATGAGGGTCGCGCTCGTCAGTGACTGCTATCTGCCGCGGCTCGGTGGGATCGAGATGCACGTCCACGACCTGGCCGTCCAGCTCCAGCGAGCGGGTCACACTGTCACCGTCTTCACCGTTACCGACGCGGCGTCGGAGCTGGGCGACCTCGCGGTGGTCAGACTGCCGGCGATCGGCGGCCTGCCGTTGCCTGTAGCAACAGAACGGTTGCGCCGTGAGCTGCCGAAGCACGACGTCGTCCACGCGCACACCTCGCTGTTCTCGCCGCTGGCCTGGAGTGCCACCAGGATGGCGGCGGAGGTCGATCTCCCGGCGACAATCACGATGCATTCGCTGCCGGCGGCCGGGGGAGTGGCAGTGCCCTGGACGCTGGCCAGGCTCGATCGTGGGTTCGGCCCGCGAGTGCTCTGGACCGCGGTGAGCGAGGTGGTCGCCACCTCGTTGCGGAAGGCGCTGCCGGGGCGGCCGGTCGAGGTTCTCCACAACGGGATCGATCCGTCGCCCTGGCGAGTGCCAGAGCGCCCCGACCATGTCCTGACCGTGGTGAGCACCATGCGGCTCGCTCGCCGCAAGCGACCTGCCGCCTTGCTCCACACTCTGCAGGACATTCGCCGCAAGCTGCCCTCCGAGGTGGCGCTGCGTGCAGTGATCGTCGGCGCGGGCCCGCAGGCGTCGGCGCTGACCCGCATCGTTCGGCAACGGGAGCTGGCCGACTGGGTGGAGATGCCGGGACGCCTCACGCGCTTCGAGATCCAGCAGCTCTATGCGGCAGCAGATGTCTACCTGGCGCCGGCCGAGCTCGAATCGTTCGGAGTGGCCGCGTTGGAGGCGCGTTGTGCGGGGCTCGCCGTGGTCGCGATGGCATCCGGTGGCGTGGGCGAGTTCGTCCGGCCGGGCGTCGAGGGATTCCTGGTGGGCAACGACCGGGAGATGGCTGCCGCGACCGTCGGGCTGCTGACCGACCCGTCTCTGCTGCTGCGGATCCAGGACCACAACCGGCACACCGATCCGGCCATGACCTGGGACACCGTCGTCGACCGGCACCTGAGCGCCTATGCGCGGATTCTCCCTCAGCCTGCTCTCAGCGAGCAGTCCCTAGCGTCGGTCTCATGGATGTTTCGTCAACTGTGGAGTCTGACCGATGAGCCTGCTCGACCCGCACAGTCTGCTGTCCCAGCTGGGCCCGCTGGCCGTGCTCTTGGTGATGTTCGCCGAGACCGGTCTGCTGATCGGATTCTTCCTGCCGGGTGACTCCTTGCTGTTCACGGCCGGCCTGCTGACCGCATCGACCCTGTCGCTACCGCTCACGCTGGTTTTCGCTCCGCTGGGAGCTGTCGCGGGAGCCGAGGTCGGCTACCTGCTGGGCCGACGCTTCGGACCGGCGCTGATCGAACGCCCCGGCCGCCCGCGGATGACGCTGGCCGCGCAGCGCGCCCGCGAGCATCTCGAGTCGTACGGCGTGGGGCGGGCGGTGGTACTCGCCCGTTTCATCCCGGGCGTGCGCACGGTGATGAACCCGCTGGCCGGCGCCTTGCGGATCGATGCCCGGAAGTTCACCCAGTGGCAGGTGATCGGTGGGGTGATCTGGACGGTCGGGCTGGTCCTGGCCGGGCATCTGCTGGGTTCGCGGATCCCCGGCATCGACCAGTACCTGCTGCCCATCATCGCCGTCATCGTGGTGATCTCGCTGATCCCGGTCGGCCTCGAGATCCTCAGGCAGCGACGCGGATCCAGGCCGACGGCATGAATCCCGACGAACCCACGACGGCGTTGTCGGGCTGGGGCCGGGCGTCCCACCGACGCGGCCTGGTACGCCGGCCGGTGTCCGATGACGACCTGGTCCGGGCCATCCGCTCCGCACCCCAGGTGACGGTCCGTGGCGCCGGCCGCAGTTACGGGGACGCCGCTCTGCCGGACCAGGGGACCGTTCTCGACCTGACCGCGCACAACCAGCTCGTGTCCTTCGACCAGGCCAACGGCGTCATCGTGATCGAGAGCGGGGCTCTCCTGGGCGACGTGGTCGAGCAGACCCTCCCACTCGGCTGGCTGCCACCGGTCCTTCCCGGCACGGAACGGATTACTGTCGGCGGCGCCATCGCGAGTGACGTCCACGGGAAGAACCATCCTGGGGCCGGGTCGTTCGGGCAGCACGTGCTCTGGCTCCTACTCCTCCGCTCCGATGGCACGGTCACCCAACTCTCAGCCGGCCAGGACCCGGACGGCTTCTGGGCGACGATCGGCGGCATGGGCCTGACCGGGATCATCCTGGAGGCCGCGGTCCAGCTGCAGCGGGTGGAGACCGGCTGGGCCACCCGCCGGCGGCATCGCACCCGGTCGCTCGACGAGACGATCGAGGTACTGCGCTCACTCGCGGCCCGGCAGGAGCTGGATCCCGAGCTCCACGCGGTCGGCTGGCTGGACACGCACGCACCAGGTCGCCGGCTTGGCCGGGCAGTCGTGGATGAATGCCGTCCGGCTCGGGCGGCCGACCTACCGCCCGCTGTCCCGCCATTCCCGGAGCGGCGGGGCCGCGGCTCGGCGCAGGGGATGCGTTCGCTGCCCGGACCAGGAGTGGTGTTCGGGGCAACGATCGCGGCGGCATCCTCCGCACGTTGGCATCTGTCTGTGCCTCGGAGCGGCAGTCTGTTGCCATTGACAACGGCCTTGTGTCCGTTGGATCGAGCCGAGTCCTGGCCTGCCGCCTTCGGCCGTGGCGGATTGGTGCAGTACCAGTTCGCAGTACCGGCTGATGGTGAGAAGGTCTTGCTCCAGGCGTTGGCGTACCTCGTGGGCCGGCGGATGCCGCCTGCCTTGACCACGCTGAAGAATCTCGGCTTCGGTACGGCCGGTCCGTTGTCGTTCCCGATCCACGGGTGGACGCTGGCCGTCGATCTGCCCGCTCGCTGGTTGCGCGACGACAGTCCGCTGCAAGCTCTGGACGAGATGGTCGCGGACGCGGGCGGCCGCGTCTACCTCGCCAAGGACGTGGTTGTCGACGCGGAGCTCATCCCGCGGATGTACCCGCGTCTCGACACCTGGCGTCGCACACAGGCCCGGTTGGACCCCGACCGCCGGATGACCTCCGCGCTGGCACAACGGTTGGAGCTGCTGTCATGACAACCGGTACTGCGTTGCTCGTGGGCGGGTCGTCGGAGATCGGCATGGCCGTGTTGGTGGAACTGCTCGGGCCACCGCCGCGTCGCGTAGTACTGGCTGGGCGGCCTAGTGGTGAGTTGTGGCGCAATGCCGAACTGTTGCGTGACGTCGGCTACTACGTCACGACCGCGCAGTACGACGCAACGCTGCAGGCCGAGGAGATCGACGGACTCCTGGCCCATCTGAACGCGGATCATCAGCTGGATCTGGCCGTGGTGGCGGTGGGCTCGATGGACGAGGAATCCTTCACCGACGGGCTTGTCGTCAACGGACTGGCTGTGGCGTTGCTGGTCCGCGCACTCGTCCAGCGCCTCAGCGCGGCAGGCTGTGGAAAGCTCGTGCTGATCTCGTCCGCGGCGGCCGTCCGGCCACGCCAGTCGATCGCCGCGTACTCCCTGGGTAAGCAGTTGGCGGACTCGACCGCGGTACTGCTTGCTCCGCAGGCAGCCAAGGCGGGCGTCCGGGTCCTGGTGGTCCGTCCCGGGTTCGTCGCCACCAGAATGACCGAGGGCCTGCAGAAACCGCCGTTGGCGACCACTCCCGAGAAGGTCGCGTGGCGGGTCGCGCTGGCGTTGCGGGGCCGCCGGACTGTCGTCTGGGCGCCGGCGCCGATGGCTCTCGCGGTGCGCGTACTGCGCCATCTTCCCGCGCGGGTGCTGCCGGCGCAGCTGCGCTGAGATCTCTCCGCTTCCTCTCAGCATCGAATCGTGCTACTGATGGTATGAAGCAGTCAGTTCCCAGACCTGCAAGGAAGATCCGCCGCCGGCGGCGGGCGAAGTGGATCGCGCTCGTGGTCGCCGGGCTGCTAGTAGTACCGGGCATTTCCTACGTCCGCGCGCTGACGTACCCGGGCAACGCGACCTTCGCGGTGCGGTCCGTCGAATGGATCCGTGATCACGGCGGCGGGAAGATGATCGACGCGATCGAGACCTGGAAGTACTCCCACCAGGCACCTCCGGTCACCGGTACACCGCAGGACATCCCGGCCGTCGAGCAAGGCGCACCGGCGTCCGGCCAGGCGGCCGACTTGCCGGTGATCAAGACCTTGCCGGTGATCAAGACCCTGCCGGGCGTCAAGGCGCTCGCTCACGAAGGCTCCTGGAGTCCGGCCCGGCAGGGCACGAACGGCAAATCCCTGCTGTGGACCACCTGGTTCCGGCCCGATCCTGGTCATCTGCCGGTGACAGCGGCGGCCGCCCTGATCCCGCAATCCACGGACAGGCTGCGGTTGATGCCCGGCACCAGAGAACCGGTGGTGGGGCTGGCGTCGAAGGACGGCTACTCGATTCCGAACTCCGCGCGGTCCGGACTCGTTGCCGCATTCAACTCCGGATTCAAGATGAAGGATTCCAACGGCGGGTGGTGGACGACCGACTCGTCCGCGCTGCCGCTGGTCGACGGGCGCGCCTCAGTGGTCATCGACACCTCCGGCACTGCCACGATCGGCAGCTGGAACAAGACCGTCCGAATGTCCCCGAACGTGGTCGCTGTGCGGCAGAACCTCGACATGCTGATCGTCGACGGCAAGATCGTCGACGGTCTGAGCAGCAACTGGCAAGGCCGCTGGGGCAGCAGTCGCAGCCAGTACCAGTACACCTGGCGCTCGGGTCTCGGAACCGACGCCCGAGGTGACCTCGTCTATGTGGCCGGTAGCGGTCTGACCCTGGCGACGCTAGCCGCGGCCATGCACCAGGCCGGGATCGAGCAGGGGATGGAACTGGACATTCACCCGGCCATCGTCAGCTTCAATATCGAGCAGCCGACGGCGGGTGGCGGTATCCACAGCCGCAAGCTGCTGCCGTCGATGAATCCGCCGGCCGATCGCTATCTGGTCGCGGACCAGCGCGACTTCTTCTATGTCGTGGCACGATGACCGACCTCCGCAACCCTCCGGCCGTCGCAAAGCGGATCTCGCAGCGCCAGTCTCTGCTCCGGCTCAGCCGGCCGCAGCAGTGGCACAAGGCAATGATGCTGTTCGCGGCTCCCGCAGCCGCCGGGGTGATCACTCATCCGATGGTGTTGCTGCGAGCAACGATCGCCGCCGTCGCCTTCATCCTCCTGTCGATCGCGATCTACGCGTTCAACGATGTCCGTGACGCGCCTGACGATCGGCGTCACCCGAAGAAGCAGTACCGCCCGGTCGCCGCCGGCTCGGTGACTCCGGTGGTCGCGGTGATCTGGGGCTGTGGAGCCGCTGTCGCCGGACTGACCACAGCTGCCTACCTCGGCGTACCGACGTTCCTGCTGGGTCTCGGGTATCTAGTCGCGCAGCTCTCGTACGTCTACGGACTGAAGCACGTCGCCGTCGTGGATGTGGTCCTCGTCGCTCTGGGCTTCGTACTGCGAGCTGCTGCTGGCGGTACCGCGGTCGGTGTGCCGGTGTCCAACTGGTTCCTGCTCGTCTCGTTGTTCGGTGCACTGTTCCTGGTCGCCGGGAAGCGCCGGGCCGAGCGGGCATCGACGGTCTCCGACGCCCGCAGCCGGCCGGTCCTGGCGGCCTACACGGCAGCCTGGCTGGACCAGCTGATGACCATCGCCCTGATCGGGACCTCGCTGTCGTACGGCCTCTGGGCGTTCCAGTACGTGAGCGACGACGTGGTCCACCAACTGCTCACCCTCTCCTTCGTCCCCTTCCTCACCGCCCTGCTGCGCTACGGCCTCCTGGTCTCCACCGGCCGCGGCGAACTCCCCGAGCACGAACTCTTCCGCGACCGCGTCCTGCTCGTCGCCGGCCTCACCTGGGCCGCCCTCGTCGGAGCCGGTCTCTACCTCACCTAGCCCACGGTCTTCCTTCCCCTCAGTCGGCCCGCGCGAGGACTTAGGTTAGGCTCCCCTTTGTCAGTGGTCCGAGTGAGGAGCCCGGTGTCGTGTCGTTGCGTATCAAGTCCGCCTTCGTAGTACTCGCTCTGGTGCTGGGGCTTGTCGCCTGCGGCAACGACGACACGGACGAGTCCGCCGCGTCGACCGCGAGTGCCGGCTTCCCGGTGACCATCGATCATCTGTTCGGGTCGACCACGATCAAGGCCAAGCCCGAGCGGATCGTGGCGATCGGGGGCGGTGACATGGAGACGGCGATCGCTCTCGGTGTCGTGCCGGTCGCGGGTGCGGACTGGTTCGGCTACACCGAGCTGAGGACGTGGGTGAAGGAGACCCTCGGTGACCGGCCGGCGCCGAAGCTGGTCCAGTCGTTCGAGCCGAACTTCGAGGAGATCGCGGCGCTGAAGCCGGATCTGATCCTGTATGTGAACTCCCGTAACGACAAGAAGCAGTACGACACCTTCAACGGCATCGCGCCGACCATCGCCGCTCCGGCCGGCACCAAGAACACGTACGGCGTGACGTGGCAGGACCAGGTGAAGACGATCGCGAAGGCCACCGGTACGACGGCCGAGGGCGACAAGCTGATCCAGCAGACCGACACCCTGGTGTCCGACACCGCGAAGGCGAACCCGGAGTTCGCCGGCAAGGTCATCACCGCCGGGGTCTACTCCGACAACGCGTTCAACGCCTGGTTGCCGTCGGACCCCAGGATGCGGTTGCTGCAGTCGCTCGGCTTCACTGTGAACCCGAAGATCGCCGCGCTCGAGAACGGTGACTTCTACGTCAAGCTCTCCAATGAGCAGTTGGAGCTGATCAACGCCGACCTGATCTTCGTGGCCGCGCAGGATCAGAGTGGCAAGGTCGACCCGAGTCTCACCGGCAATGCGGTGTTCAACGCGCTGGCGACCGTCAAGGCGAAGCATGTGGCGTACTTCGGTGGCGCTCCGGTGATCAACTCGAACTCCGAGTTGGGCCAATTCGCGAGCGCCTTCTCCATCGGTGGGCCGCTCGGGATCAAGTACGTCCTCTCCAAGGTCGTGCCGATGCTGAAGGCCGTTCTGCAAGGCAGCTGACACTCGCCGCTCAGGGATCGCGGGGGAGTTGGGCGAGGATCTCGGTGAGTTGGTGCTCGGCCTGCTGGGGCGGCGGGCCGCTGACGGCCAGGATGTCGAGGATGCGGGTGTAGGCGTCCACATCGTCGCGCTTGTCCAGGTACAACGCGCTGGTCAGGTGCTCGAGGTAGACCACGTCGGGAAGATCCGGCTCCGGGAACCGCAGCACGCTGAACGCACCACCGGTCGCGGCATGCCCGGAATCACCGGTCGGGATGATCTGCAGGGTGATGTTCGGCTTCTTGATCGCGGCGAGCAGGGCCTCCAGTTGCTCGCGGAGCACGGTGACGCCGCCGATCGGGCGCCGGAGTACCGACTCCTCGATGACGGCCCAGAGCTTCAGGGCGGGTTGACGCTCGAAGACCTTCTGCCGTGAGGTCCGCAGCGCGACCACCTGCTCCACCTCGGCGTCCGAGCGATCCCCGGGGGTCAGCCTGGCGACGGCCCGGGTGTACTCCGCGGTCTGCAGGAGGCCTGGCACGAACTGGATCTCGTAGGTGCGGATCAGCTCCGCCGCAGCCTCGAGCCCGAGGTAGGCATCGAACCAGTCGGGCGTGACATCGCCGTACTGGTGCCACCAGCCGCGATGGTTCGCATCCCGGGCCAACTGCAGCAGGCGATCCCGTTCGGCCGCCTCCATCACGCCGTACAGGCTGAGCAGGTCGAGGACGTCACGCTCCTTGAAGCCGACCCGCCCGAGCTCCAGCCGGCTGATCTTCGATTCCGACGCTCTGATCGCCCACCCGGCGTCGGACCGGCTGACAGCAGCGCGCTCTCGTAACCGCCTCAGATGCGCGCCCAACATGATTCGCAGAGCCGTCGGCCCCGGCTCACTCCGCCCGGCCATGAGGAGCAGTCTACCTTATTATCGAACATATGTTCCCATGGCAATTTCGGTCAGCTCGGCTGTCGCGGACAGGCCAGTCACATTCGGCAGGTGAGGGGAGTCAGACAAGTAGAGACCTGCGGAAGACCGGTCCGAAAAGAGTTGGGAGCCAACCATGACGTCAACCATTCTGCTCACCGGTGGAACCGGCACGCTGGGACGACCGATCACCCCGATGCTGCTGGATACCGGAGTGAAGGTGCGGGTGCTGACCCGGCATACCAAGCCCTCCGGCGGTGGCGTCGAGTTCGTCACCGGTGATCTGGCTACCGGCGAGGGCGTCGAGGCTGCCGCGGATGGAGTGGACACCATCCTGCACTGCGCCGGCAGCGCCAAGGGGGATGAGGAGAAGGCAAGCACCCTGGTGCGGGCGGCGGCCAAGGTCGGAAATCCCCACCTCGTCTACATCTCGGTCGTCGGGGCGGACGCGGTCCCGATCGTCAGCCGGATCGACCGTGCGATCTACGGGTACTTCGCCGCCAAGTTGGGCGCCGAGCGGGTCGTGGCCGGATCGGGGCTGCCGTGGACGACGCTTCGCGCGACGCAGTTCCACGACTGGATCCTGATGACGCTCGAGGCGATGGCCAAGCTGCCGGTGATGCCGCTGTGGGGCGGCGCGAAGTTCCAGCCGGTCGAGGCCGAGGAAGTGGCGGCCAGGTTGGTCGAACTAGCACTCGGCGAGCCGGCCGGTCTGGTGCCCGACATCGCCGGCCCACGGGTCTACACGATGGCGGAACTCGCGAAGAGCTACCTGCGCGCGAGTGGCAAGCACCGGCTGACGGTCTCGCTGAAGACCCCCGGCAAGGCGGCGGCAGCCTTCCGGGCCGGAGCCAACCTCGCCCCGGACCACGCCGTCGGCAGCCGCACCTGGGAAGACTTCCTCAGCAAGCACTACCGCTGATCAGTCGCGGAGGAACTCGGCCCGGACCTGGGCGTAGGTCGGGCTCGAAGGGCTGGGCACCCGGTCGAGCTGGATGAGCTGTAGGTCGTCGGTGCCGAAGGCATCGATCCCCGCGCGAGACAGCGGCCAGGGCGGACCCTCGAGCTGCTCGTCCGTGACCTCGTCACTTCGGACGACGGCGATCACGACGAGGGTCCCGCCGGGGCCGACCTGCTCGCCGACCTGTTTGGTGGCGGCCGGCTGAAGGTCGATCGGCAAGGCCTGCACGGTATAGATCTCGACGACCAGATCGAAGGCGTGATGCCACTCGGCCGGCGGGTCCAGCAGGTTCGCGGTCCGGTACTCCACCTTCGAGTCGGGATGGAGCTGCTTCGCCGTCGCCACCGCACTCGGCGAGATGTCGAACGCGGTCGTGGTGTAGCCGAGATCGCAGATCCTCTCAGCGTCCCAGCCGGTGCCGGCTCCGACCACGAGCGCCCGCTTGCCGGTCCCATCCGGCTGGGCTGTCTCGATCCAGTCGCTGAGCAGCGGATGCGCCGAGCCACGGTCCCAGGGAACGACGGCCTCGCCGTCCTGGGCAGCCGAGTAGAGGCGTTCGAACCAGCCCGTCGGGTCGTCCTCCGCGAGCGACTCGTGGGCAAGGCGCCGCGAAGCGACATCGGGATCTTCGGCTGGCTCGGTCATTCGTCCTCGCTCGGCTCGTCACTAGTGGGCTGATGGATGGAACGCACTGCCTGAACAGTGTCGACCTGGTCAGGAGTCTTGTCCTCGCGATACCGCAGCACCCTGGCGAACCGCAACGCCATGCCGCCCGGGTACCGGGTCGAGGTCTGGACGCCGTCGAACGCGATCTCCACCACGATCTCCGGCCGCAGATAGACCGTGTAGTCGTCGCGACTGACCTCGAGTTGCTGGAATCGCTCGGTCTGCCAGCGCAGCAGCTCGTCGGTCAGTCCCTTGAAGGTCTTGCCGAGCATCACGAACTCGCCGGTCTCGGCGTCCCGTGCGCCCAGGTGCAGGTTCGACAGCCAGCCGGTACGCCGCCCGTGGCCCCACTCCGCCGCGAGCACGACGAGGTCGAGCGTGTGGGTCTGCTTCACCTTCACCCAACCGGATCCGCGCCGACCCGCCTCGTACGGAACGGTCAGGGACTTCACCATCACGCCCTCGTGGCCGCGCTTCACCGCGTCGGCGAAGAACGCCTGCCCGGCCTCCGGGTCTTCGGTGACGAATCGTGGGATCCGGCGCTCCTCAGGCACGAGGCTGCTCAGCCACTCGTGCCGCTCGGTGCTGTCGAGTCCGAGCAGGTCCTGGCCGTCGAGGTGCAGGATGTCGAAGAAATACGGCGTCAGCGGGACCGTCTCGGGACCGGTCGCCGCGCGAGTCGCAGTACGGGAACCTGTGACCTGGAAGGCCTCGGGGCGGCCGTCCGGGCGGAGCGCGATCAGCTCCCCGTCGAGAACGACCTTCTCGGCCTTCAACTCGAGCACCGCCGCGACCACTTCGGGAACCCGGCCGGTGATGTCGTCCAGCGTGCGGGTGAAGACGACCACGTGGTCGCCGTCGCGGTGGACCTGGATCCGGATGCCGTCCAGCTTCCACTCGATCGCGGCCGGTGAACCGGTCTTGGTCATCGCCTCGGCCACGCTGGTCGCGGACTGCGCGAGCATCGGCTGCACCCCGCGACCGACCTCGAGGCCGAACTGGTCGAGCCCGGCTTCACCCTCGGTCAGGACGGCGACCGCGACGGGGGCGGCCGCCCCGCGCAACATCGTCGCCGCGCGGATCTTCTCCAGCGGGATGCCGGTCGCCTTGGCCACCGCGTCGGCCATCACGCCGTCGAGCGCGCCCTGCCGCAGCTCGCCACTGACCAGGAACCTGAGGAACCGCTGCTCATCGCCAGTCGCGCGACCAAACAACGCGTTGACAGCCTCCCGCCGCCTAGCCTGCGACCCCGCTCCGGCCATCTCCGCGAGCTCGGCGAACGCCTGGTCGACCTCCTCGATCGTCAGCGAGGGGTCATCCGCCGGCGCCGGCGCGTCCGCCAAGGTCCGCCAGCCGACCCCAGTACGGCGTTGCCGCAGCTCGCCGGACAGGTAAGTCACCACGATCTCGGTCTCCACCGGATCGGTCGCGGTGGTCAGCAGAGTCGCGATCAGGTCGGCCTTCGCCCGGCGCGACCGGGTCTGGCTCAACGAGGTCGAGGTAGCGACCACATCCGCAAGCAACATCTCAACAGTCTTACCCACCGCGCCGACATTTTCCGGCACCGCTACCCGATCAGGCAGCCGGCGGCAGGTCGTCCAGGAAGGCGGCGGACGGAGTGAAGAAGAGGGTGCCGGTGGTCGCGGTCGAGAAGTCGAGGATCCGGTCATAGTTGCCCTCGGGCTCACCGAGGAACATCCGCCGCAGCATCAGCTCCGTCACCCCCGGATCCTTGGCGTAGCCGATGAAGTAGGTGCCGAACTCCTGGCTGCCGATGTGCCCGAACGGCATGTTGTCGCGCAGGATCTGCTGCTCGTTGCCGTCCTCGTCCTCGATCACGTTCAGTGCGATGTGCGAGTTGGTCGGCTTGACGTCGTCGTGCATCTCGATGTCCTCGAGCTTCGTCCGCCCGATCACCAGCTCCTGCTGCTCGACGGACAGTGAGTTCCAGGCGGTCATGTCGTGCAGGTATTTCTGCACGATCACGTAGCTGCCGCCCGCGAAGGCTGGATCCTCGTCACCGATCAGGACGGCCTCGTAGGCTTCCGAGCCGGTCGGGTTCTCGGTGCCGTCGACGAATCCCAGCAGGTCGCGCATCTCGAAGTACTTGAACCCATGCACCTCGTCGATCACGGTCGCGGCCCCGTCGAGCTCCAGCATGAACTGCTGGGCCAGCTCGAAGCAGAGGTCCAGCTGACCCGCCCGGATGTGGAACAGCAGGTCGCCGGGGGTCGAGATCGCCCGGTGCTTCGAGCCGTTCAGCTCGATGAAGGGATGCAGGTGCGCAGGGCGGGGACCGCTGAAGAGCCGCTCCCAGGCGTCGGAGCCGATGCTCGTGACGCAGGACAGGTTGCCGGCGGGCACCCGGAACCCGACTGCCCGGGTGAGGCCGTTGGCGCGTTCCAGCAGTGCGCGCGTCGTCTCCTCGCCGCCCGGCTCGATCCGGACCACCAGGAAGATGGCCGCCCCGGTCAGCGGCATCAGCACCGATTGCGGCAACACCGGGGTCGCTGCGGCCGGGCCAGGAGTCGAGTCGGTCACCATCAGTTCTCCTCCACGAAGTCATCGAACTGCTGCTCGCCAGCATGCAACAGGGATCTCTCCGGGTGATCAGGAGGGTCGCATCAGCCTGTCGAGGAAGGCGATCAGCAGCGCCTCGCGCAGCCGCGGGGGAGCGACGTCGAGCAACGCGTTCACCGGGGCCATCCGGTCCGGCAAGGTCCCGCTGGTCGCCGTACCGGCCAGGCCCGCGAGCGAGAGCAGGCCGGCGAAAGCGGCGTCGTCCAGCGTTGCCGGATCCAGTTCGCCGGCCGCGGCCACCAGCTCTGCGGGCACTCGAACCGGACCAACGGTCAGTGCGGCCTGGGTGGCTGTCTCCAGGGCCTGGACGAGTTCGTCCAGTCGCCCGGCCGTGGCCGCACTGACGGTGAGGTGCAGTGAGGCCGCCTGGTCGCGAAAGCTCAGCTGAGGTTGGACGAACCACCCGAGCGTCGCCATCTCGTCCGCGAGCGTGAAGACATCTGCCCGTTCATCACTCCGCAGCGCCACGAGGGTGGTGGAGGGGGCGGCGAGCACACTCAGGCCGTCAATCGCGGCAACCGCATCAGCCAGGCGGAGCGCGGCGTCGTACGACGTGCGCGCGAGCCGGCGGTAGCCGTTATCGCCGATGTGCTGGACGACGGCCCAGGCGGCGGCGACCGGTGCGCCTGACTTGGTGGACTGCATGGTCGAGTTGAGCATCGTGTAGCCAGGCCAGTCGGCATGCGCGAAGAACTGAGCCCGCCGCAGTGCCGCGTCCCGATGCAGCAGGATCGACGCGCCCTTCGGCGTGTAGGCGTACTTGTGCAGGTCGACCGAAATGCTCGTCACTCCCGGTACTGCGAAGTCGAACGCCGGCACGTCGACCCCGTCCAGCCGGAGATACGGCAGCACCCACCCGCCGATGCAGGCGTCTACATGGCACCGGATCCCGCGCTCTGCGGCGACCGCGGCAACAGCAGGGACCGGATCCATCACGCCATGCGCGTACGACGGAGCGCTGGCCACCACGAGCACTGTGGTGTCGTCACAGGCGGTGGCCATGTCGTCGGGCCGGGCACGGAAGGTCTCTGGATCGACATCGACAACCACAGCTCGCACACCGAAGTAGTGCGCGGCCTTGTGAAAGGCGGCATGAGCAGTGGATGGCAGGACCATGCTGGGTGAGCCAATGTCGGGTGATGCGTCGCGCGCAGCCTGCACAGCAAGGAGAATCGACTCGGTGCCGCCAGACGTGACAGTGCCGACCGCGGTGGTGCCTTGGAGCAACCGGGCCGCCCAGCCAACGAGATCGTTCTCGAGCTTGCGCAGGCTTGGGAACACCGTCGGGTCCAGCCCGTTGGTGGAGCCGTACAGAGCGAGTGCCTCGCGGCCGACCTCATCCGCCTCGGCCAGCCCGGAGTCGTATACATACGCGAGCGTGCTGCCGCCGTGCGTCGGCAGATCCCCACGCTGCAACTCCCACAACCGGGCCAGTACGTCGCTCATGCCGCCTCCAGTACTTCGTCAGCCGTCAGCCGGTATCTCCACAACGTGAACAAGCTGATGGCGATCAGCGAAGCAGGCACCACCGACAGTCCGACCACGATCGCCGTCAGGGCCGAATCCGGCTGGATCGCATCCTGTCCCGTGGACGACACATACCCACCGATCGCGAGCACCAGCGCGTACACGCCGGGACCGAGAGCCAAGCCGAGGGTTTCACCGGCAGTCCAGATCCCGGTGAAGACACCAGCCCTCCGCACTCCGCTCCGCGCCGCGTCCACCGCGGCGACGTCCGGGAGCATCGCCAACGGGAAAACCTGCGCGCCGGTGAATCCCACGCCGACCACGGCCGTCGCCAGGTACACGCACCAGGTGGGGACGTGGTTCGAGGCCGCGAGCCCGAGAGAGCCCAGCCCGAGGATCACCGAGGCCGCGAGGAAGCCGGTCCTCTTGCCGTACTTCTTGCCGACGACAAGCCACAGTGGGCTGACGAGCAGCGCCGGCCCGACCACACAGACGAAGCCGATCGTGGCCGCGCCCGGGTCCCGGAGTACGTAGCGGGCCAGGTAGTCGATGCCGGCCAGCATCGACCCGATCGCGAGTGCCTGCAGCATCAGGGTGATCAGGAGCCACCGGAAATCGGCGGCCTGGGCAACCACGCGTAATTGCTCTCGCAGGGTGCCCGTGGTCTCGACTGCAGGTCCTACAGGGGCTCGGCGCGTTCCGTAGTACGCGCCGACGGTGCCGAGGGCAAGCAGGACCGCGACGGCGAGGCCCATCACGCGGTAGCCGTCGCGGCCGCCGATGGCGTCGCGGATGGCGGGGGAGGCGCCGCCGCTGATCAGGATCGCGATGGTCAGGACCGCTACCCGCCACGACATCAGCCGGGTCCGCTCGGTGTAGTCGTTGGTGATCTCGGCGGGCATGGCGATGTAGGGGACCTGGAAGAACGCGTACGCCGTCGCGCAGCCGAGGAAGGCGATCAATACCCAGGTGGCGTCGAACAGTTTCGAGTCGAGGTTGGGGGCGGCGAAGAGGAGGGCGAAGCAGGCGGCCAGAGCGAGTCCGCCGCGGAGGAGGAACGGGCGGCGTGGGCCGAGGGGTGACTGGGTGCGGTCGCTGATCCGGCCGGCTACTGGGTTCAGCAGGACGTCCAGGGCCTTCGGCAGCAGCACGATGGCGCCGGCGAGGACCGCGGTGACGCCGAGCGTGTCGGTGAGGTACGGGAGCAGCAGAAGACCGGGGACCGTACCGAAGGACCCGGTGGCGACAGAGCCGAGCGCATAGCCGAGCCGGACGGACTTGGGCAGCGGCAGCACGAGCATGCGGGGAAGCATGCCAGCCACAACCGTTCACCAGCCCCGAATGCCGACTGAACCAGCCAGATCTCCACCCCGGCTTGGCCCGATCTCATAGAGTCACGCCATGGCGCAGTCCGACCCCCCACCCCCAAACCAGCCGGACCAGCCGCACTGGTCCCCACCCGAGCCCCCGCCTGCTCCTGGCTGGTCGCCACAACAACCTCCTCCGTACGGACAGCAACCTCCGGGCTGGTCGCCGCAGCAGCCGCCGCCGTACGGGCAGCAGCCTCCGACGTGGTCTCCGCAGCAGCCGCCGCCTTATGGACAGCCGCCGGCACCGTATCCGCCGTACCAGCAGCCGCCGGGGCCTTATCCGCCGTACGGGCAGCAGCCTGGTCCGTATCCGCCGAATGGGCCGGCGCCGTACGGGCAGATGCCGTACGGGATGCGGCCGGCTGAGCCTCGGGCGATTCCGGCACCACCTGGTACGCCGTACCACCGGCTGGCGCGCAACTACAAGCACACCTGGTGGCGACCCCTGGTCGACACCCTCGTGGTGATCGGCGCAGCCCTGCTGGCGTCGATCGGGATTCTGATCGCCTGGGAGATCGCGCACGGCCTGATCACCGGCGACGTCCCGGAGCCCCAGGACACCTCCTTCTTCCCGAACCCCACCGAGGACATCGCCATCAACCTGGCGCTCCTCGCCGTCCTCACACCGGTCGTCGCGTTCTCCGCCTGGCTCGTGCAGCGCCGTCCCGCCTGGAGCCTGGCATCCGTACTCAACCGGATCCGCTGGCGCTGGCTGCTGCTCTGCAGCCTCCCCGCGCTCGGTTACATCGTGCTCTCCTACTCGCTAGGCCTGGCGGCAGACGCACTCTTCCCCGCGGCCGACTCCAGCACCTCCGACGACGGCTCCTGGGTAGGCATCGGCTCCTTCATCGTCCCGGCCCTGGTCATCCTGCTACTGGTCCCGTTCCAGGCAGCAGGCGAGGAGTTCGCATTCCGTGGCTGGCTGGTCCAGGCGATCGGCGCCTACGGACCCGACAACACCGACGGCAACACCTTCACCCACCGCCTCAAGCTCGTACTGCGCTCGCCGTGGCCGGCCTTGGTGGTCAGCAGCGCGTTGTTCGTCACCGCGCACGGCTATACCGGCTGGGCGATGGCAGACATCTTCCTGTTCGCGATGCTGATGGGCTGGCTGACCATCCGGACCGGCGGTCTGGAGGCCGGCATCGCCCTGCACACCGTGAACAACCTGGCTGCCTTCTTGGTGCCTGCGGCTCTCGGCCAGTTGGACGGCTGGGCCGACCAGGGCGGCGCTCCGTGGACCCTACTGGCGACCGACATCCCCTGCCTCGCGTTCTACGGCGCAGCCATCGTCTGGCTCGCGAAGCGCAAGCAGCTTGCCCGCGTGAGCGGATAACCGAAGGAGATTGTCGGAGCCATCTGGCAACCTTTGCGCCGTGACGAACGTGAAGACCGAACGCATCGAGACCGTCCTGTTCGACTGGGGCGGCACCCTGGCCACCTGGCACACCATCGACCTGTACACCGTCTGGCGGTCCGTGGCGGAGTTGATCGACGACGCCCGGGCCGACGAGCTCGCCGCCCGGCTGGTCGCCGCCGAGGAGTCGGTCTGGCTCCGCTCGCGCGACGAGCACCGCAGCAGCACGCTGGACGAGGTGTGCCTCCTGGCCGAGGTGGTGATGTCGCCGGCCGCGCTGGCGGAGTACGAGCGGCAGTGGCACCCGCACACCGAGCTCGAGCCGGACGCCCTCGAGACGCTGGGGGAGCTGCGCGACCGCGGCCTCAAGCTGGGCGTGCTGTCGAACACCATCTGGTCGCGCCGGCGGCACGAGGACATCTTCGCCCGCGACGGCGTGCTCGAGCTCATCGACGGCGCGGTCTACACCAGCGAGGTGCCGTGGACCAAGCCGCACCCGGAGGCGTTCCTGGCCGCGATGCGAGCTGCCGGCGAGACGGAGCCCGGGCGTTGCTTGTTCGTCGGTGACCGGCTGTTCGACGACGTCTGGGGCGCTCAGAACGTGGGGATGCGGGCGGTGCACATCCCGCACAGCGCCATCCCGGCGAACCAGATCGGCCACACCGAGGGCACCCCGGACGCCACCATCCACCGCCTCGCCGAGCTGCCGGCCCTGATCGACCACTGGAACACAACGGCCTGACCGGTCCACCTGCCGGTAGAAGCCTGGATCAAGCTGCCCTAGGCACCAGGCTTTTGGCACTAGGCACAGCAGAACCCCCGGGCCGGGAGGGCGGCGCCGGGGGTTCTGTGGTGGGGTTCGATTGGTTCGTGCTGTCAGCTCATACCTGTCGGCCGCTACCTATCGGGTCAGGCGGCCAGGGTCGGGTCGGCGAGCAGCCGTAGCCGGCTGAGTGCCTCCCGCTCGATCTGGCGGACCCGCTCGGCCGAGATGCCGTGCACGGCGCCGATGTCCGCCAGTTTCGCCTGACGGCCGTCGTGCAGTCCGTAGCGGCGCCGGATCACGTCCGCCGACCGCGGGTCGAGCTGGTCGACCAGGCTGAACAGGCCCGAGCGGTCCGACGCGTCCGCGACCAGCTGGTCCGGCCCCGGCGCGGTCTCGGCCGCGATCAGGTCGCCCAGCGAGGTCTCGCCCTCGTCGTCGATCGGGTTGTCCAGGCTGATGTGGTCCCGGCCGATCCGGATCAGGTCAGTGACCCGCTCCGGGTCCAGGTCCAGCTCCGCCGCGATCTCGTCGATCTCCGGCTCCCGCCCGAGCTTGCGCTCCAGCGTGCGCCGGGCCGAACCGATCTGGTTCAGCTGCTCCACCACGTGCACCGGCAGCCGGACCACCCGGGCCTGCTGCGCGATCCCTCGCGTGATGGCCTGACGCACCCACCAGGTGGCGTACGTCGAGAACTTGAACCCCTTGCGGTAGTCGAACTTCTCCACCGCGCGGATCAGGCCCGTGTTGCCTTCCTGGACCAGGTCCAGGAGCGGCATCTGGGACCGTCCGTAGCGGCGGGCGATCGATACCACCAGTCGGAGGTTGGCGGTCACGAACCGCTGCTGTGCGCGCTGGCCCGCTTCGGCCAGCCACTCCAGCTCTTCCTCCGTCGCATATTTGGGCGCTCCGCCCTTCTTACGTCCAACCCGCCCCTCGGCCAGCAGTTGCTCCGCGAGGAGACCTGCCTCGACCGTCTCAGCGAGCTCGACTTCTTCTTCCGCCGTCAGCAAAGGAGTGCGAGCGATCTCTTCCAGGTAGAGACCGACGCTGTCCTTGCCGTCGATACCGTCGTCCGTGGAACGGACACGAGCCATGCGAGCCACCGAAACTCCCTTCGTCGTTACATGGAGAGCAACGCTCGAGTGAGGTTCAAGATTCCACGATGAGTGTGTAAACAGCCTGAACGTTCCCTGAGATTTCCCCGCAGCGTCCGCCGTCCGCAACCGGCCTGGAAATCCTCGTCCGGGCCGGTTCTGCGCACTCGCGGCGCGCTGCGAGCACAATCGGCTTGATCTGCTGGGTTTTCGCCGCTTTCTCCTTGCCGACACCTGGACGCCTGAGAGCTGAGAACTGTTGTCACCTCAGCGATTCCGCGTCCCAGATGTGGTGCACGACACACCGCAACTTCCTCACATAGTTCTAACGCCACTGGCCCCCAGACCCTTCCCCACCCAACTCCCAGCGATCCCACCCGGATCGCTCAGCAATCCCACCCGAACTGCCCAGCTGCGGCTCGCCGCCCACCAGCATGTCCGGCCCGGCCCGACCGCGCGCCCCGACCGATCCCTTCGCCTTCCGGTACGCGCGGTCCCCGCAACCGGTTCCCTCGCGCGGGCGGGCTCAGCCGTTGCCGGATCCTCGCCGGATGGTTGCCGACGACAACGAACAGTGACGTCAGTGACCGGCCAGCTCCGCGAGGGCCTTGGTGGTGGTTTCGTCGGCCGGGAAATAGGACTCGATCGCTAGTTCCTCCAGCGTCACGTCGAACGGTGCACCGAAGGAGGTGATCGTGCTGAAGAGCGACAGGTCGTGGCCCCGGTGCCGCAACCGGATCGGCAACAGGATGTCCGCCGGATCGGGGTCCACGGCGGCGGGCGGCTCGCCGTACGAGAGAAGTTCCTGGTGGAGGGCGGTGAGGGCTGGGTCGCCCGTGTGCTGGGCCTGCCGTGCGAGCCGGGGGAGGAGGAAACTCCGGACCTCGGCGAGGTTCTGCAGCCGCGGCGCGAAGCCTTGCGGGTGCAGTCCGAGGCGCATCATGTTGATGCGCGGTTCGAGCAGTTCGGGTGCGACGTCGTCGAAGAAGATTCCCGCGGCGCGGTTGGCGATGAGCAGGTTCCAGCCGCTGTCGAGCACCAGCGCCGGGTTCGGCCCGAGCCCGTCCAGCACCTGCTGGAGTGCCGCGCGAGCCGTCGCCAGATCCGGATCGTCCAGCGGTCGCGCCCGGTACGCCGGTGCGTAGCCGGCCGCGACGAGCAGGCGGTTCCGCTCCCGCAGAGGCACACCGAGGGCATCCGCGAGGCGGAGCAGCATCGGCTTGCTGGGCAGTGTCCGGCCGGTCTCCACGAAGCTCACGTGGCGGGCCGAAACCTCCGCGGCGATCGCCAGGTCGAGCTGACTGAGCTTGCGCCGCTGCCGCCAGCCGCGCAGCAGTTCCCCGATCGTCGATTCCGCCACACGCCAGTTCTACCCCGATCGGGTCATGCTCTCCATGACCAGGCTGGTAATCGACACGCGGCCGGGCTCGCTGGCAGCCTCGAAGCCATGACCAGCACCTCATCCGACCAGACCGAGAAGAACCGAGAGATCGTTCTCCGGGGTTTCCAGGAATTTGCCGAAGGCAACGTCGACGTCCTGCAACGGTTGCTGCGGGAGGACTTCGTCGAGCACAGCCCGGACAATCCGTCCGGCCGCGACGCGTTCATCGAGTTCATCCGCAGCGGGCCGCTGCCCACCTCGCGGCTCGACCTCAAACGGGTGATCGCCGACGATACCTACGTCGTCCTGCACTACCACCTGACCCGGACGGACGAGGAGGGCGACGGCCAGGCTGTCGTCGACATCTGGCGACTCGAAGACGGCCTGATCGTCGAGCACTGGGACACTGTGCAACCCGTGCCCTCCGCCGACCGCATCCCCCAGGGCATGTTCTGAGGGATGCGGTCGCTGATCAGGCGAGGCCGAGGGTGTCCAGTTCCCAGGCGAGGGTGAAGGCGATCTCGCGCCAGGCGTCGTACCGGCCGCTGCGGCCGCCGTGGCCGGCCTCCATCTCGGTCTTCAGCAGGACGTCGACGTCGCCGGTCGCGGTGGCTCGCAGTTTCGCCACCCACTTGGCCGGCTCCACGAAGAAGACGCGGGTGTCGTTCAGGCTGGTGATCGCCAGGATGCGCGGATACTCCTGCGCCGAGACGTTCTCGTACGGCGAGTAGGACTTCATGTACCGGTAGACCTCTGGGTCCTCCAGCGGGTTGCCCCACTCCTCCCACTCGATCACCGTCAGCGGCAGCGACGGGTCCAGGATCGTGGTCAGCGCGTCGACGAACGGCACCTCCGCGACGATCCCGCCGAACGCCTGCGGCGCCAGGTTCGCCACCGCACCCATCAGCAGTCCACCGGCGCTGCCGCCCTGCGCGACGATCCGCTCGGGACGGGTCCAGCCGTCCCTGACCAGGTGCTCCGCGGCCGCGACGAAGTCGGTGAAGGTGTTCCGCTTGGTCAGCGTCTTGCCGTTGTCGTACCAGTGCCGCCCGAGCTCGCCACCACCCCGGACATGCGCGATCGCGAACACCACCCCGCGGTCCAGCAGCGACAGCCGCGGGATCGAGAACCACGGGTCCATCGACGTCTCGTACGAGCCGTAGCCGTAGAGCACGACCGGCGCGTTCCCGTCCTTCGCGACGTCCTTGCGCGCGACCAGCGAAACCGGCACCTGAGTCCCGTCCGCCGCCGTCGCCCACTCCCGGTACTGCGTGTACGCGCCGAGGTCGACCCCACCCAGTACGGGCTGTTGCTTCAGCAGTCGACGTTCACCGGTCGCCACGTCCACGTCGTACGTCGAACCGGGCGTGACCAGAGACGTGTAGCCGAACCGGTACCGCGTGTCCTGCCACTCGTCGTTGCGACCGGGCGAGACGGTGTAGATCGGCTCGTCGAAGGTCAGCACGTCCGGCGCTGCGAAGGCCGTGCTGCCCGGGCTCTGGGTGGACTCCCGGCGCATGATCGCGAGCTCGGTGAGGGCGTTCCGCCGGCGGTACAGGATCACGTGGTCCGCGAAGGCGTCGACGCCGAGCAGCCGGCTCGACTCGTCGCCCTCGATCAGGGTGGTCCAGTCGGCGGGGGACTCCAGCGGCGCACTGGCCAGGGAGAAGTTCGCCGCGTCGGCGTTGTGCACGATCAACAGTTGGTCGCCGGCATGCTCGACGTCGTACTCGACGCCCTCCCGCCGGGGCGCCACCACGACCAGCTCACCGGTCGGGTTCTGCGCGTCCAGCAGCCAGACCTCGCTGGTCAGCTTGCTGCCGAGGGAGATCATGATGGCCTGCTCGTTGCGGGTCAGGTCGACGCCGACCCAGAAGCGCTCGTCCGGCTCCTCCAGCACGAGAACGTCCTCGGCGCTGCCGAGAGCGTGCCGCCAGACCTGGTACGGCCGCCACGCGTCGTCGACCTTCGTGTAGAAGATCGTCGAACCGTCCGCTGACCAGGCCGAGCCGTAGTGCACCTCGGGCAGCTCGTCCGGCAGCAGCTCCCCGGTGGTCAGGTCCTTGATCCGCAGCGTGAACCGCTCGTCGCCCTTCAGGTCCACGGAGTAGGCGAGCAGGTTCCCGTCGGGGGAGACGTCGACGGTGCCGAGCGAGAAGAACTCCGAGTCGCCGGCCACCTCGTTCCCGTCCAGCAGGATCTCCTCGCCGGCGATCTCGCCGTCGGTCGCGGGCGGCTCGTCGCCGTCCACCTTGACCCGGCAGCTGATGGAGTACTGCTTGCCCTCCACCGTGCGGCTGTAGTACCAGTGCTCGCCGCGTCGGGCGGGCACGCTCAGGTCGGTCTGCAGGGTGCGGGTGGAGATCTCGTCGAAGATTGCCTCGCGCAACGATTCGAGGTGCTCGGTGCGGGCCTCGGTGTAGGTGTTCTCGGCGCGGAGGTACTCCAGCACCTCGTCGTCGGTCTTGTCCCGCAACCACTCGTAGTCGTCGACGAAGACGTCTCCGTGGTGGGTGCGTTCGATCGGCTTACGGGCGGCGACAGGTGGGTTCAGCTCGGACATGCGGGCGACATTACCCGCCCATCCGCCCCGCGCGCCGGTCAGATCTTGTAGGTGGCCACTACCGGCGCGTGGTCGCTCCAGCGTTCGGCGTAGGTGGGGGCTCGATCGATCACGCAACCAGTGGCGGTTTCCGCGAGTTCGGGGGAGGCGAGCTGGTAGTCGATCCGCCAGCCGGCGTCATTGTCGAAGGCCTTCCCGCGCCACGACCACCAGGAGTACGGCCCGGGTCCCTCACCACCGAAGCGGCGGCCGAGATCCACCCAGCCGTCCTCGAACAGCCGGTCCATCCAGGCGCGTTCCTCCGGCAGAAATCCGCTCTTCTTCCGGTTTGCCTTCCAAGCCTTCAGGTCGACCTCGCGGTGCGCGATGTTGAGATCGCCGCACAGCAGTACGTGCCGCCCGTCGGCCCGCAGTTCGCCCAGCCGCGCGGTGATCGCGTCGAGGAACGCGTACTTCTCCGCCTGCCGCGGCGGGGTCTCGAACTCGCCCGTGAACACATAGGTACTGACAGCCGTCAACGTCGACCCGTCGTCGAGCACCACATCCGCCTCGACCCAGCGGCCGCAACCGTCGAACCGTTCCGGTCCGATCGCGGATCGTTCGCTCTTGATCGGCCGCCGGCTCGCCACCGCGACCCCGGCACGTCCCTTGCTGCCCTCGATCACGGGTTCGGCATGCGCGAGGTGCCAGTCGCCGCCCAGGTGATCCCGCAGTACCTCATCGGTCGCCCGGACTTCCTGCAGCAGCAACAGATCAGGATCGGCCTGCTCCAGCCACGCCGCCATCCCTCGCCGGTAAGCAGCCCGAACACCATTCACATTCACCGTCGCAACCTTCAGCACCCCCGAACCCTAACGCTCAGACTCCGGTGGTCGAGCCGGGGCGGATGATCAGCAGGACGGTGACGGTGGCCCACAGCAGGGCGAAGATGCCGGTGGTCATGGACAGGCTCCTCGCCTGCGTGACGGCTCGCTCGTCGGGCGGCCCACCGGCAGCTGACAGCACGCGGCCCTGACCAGGCAGTACTACAAACGCGAGCACTGCGGCCGCCGCCAGCGTTAGCACCATCGACACGACCAGCCAGGTCTCACCCAGGACCCCGAGACCCGCGCCGACCGCCAGGCCGAAGACGGCGAGCTGATCACCCACTTCGCCTTCCAGGCGCTCACCGCCCTGAAGGACTGGGAGCCAAGCTAGAACGCCGGAGCTCCTCCGAGCCGCGCACCTGTCGCGCCGCCGCAGGGGCTACGTGGCGGTGGTGAGGAGGGCTTCGAGGGAGCGTTCGCAGAGATGTTCCAGGTCAGCGGGGGAGACCTTGGGATCGGCAATCCACGTGAGCAAGGTCTGTTCGACGTAGCCCTGCCAGCCGTGGCAGGCGAGTTCGACGGTCGGGGTCGTCTCGATCCCGAGTTGGGCAACGGCATCGATCACCCACCGGCTGAACACCTGCCGCAACTCCGAATGCAGAGCCCGTACTGCGGGATCGCCCGCCGCCGACATCAACAAGGTCGCCCGGTACAACTGCGGTGCTTCGAGCACGGCTCGCACGAACGCCCTGATCCCGCTCCGCAGTTGCTCCTCGGGCGGCAGCGACACGTCCGGCGCAGTACGGAGCATCAACTCGGTGGCGGCTGCTTCGATCACGGCGAACTGGAAGTTCTTCTTCGACCCGAAGTAGTGGAACAGCAGCGCGGGGGAGACCTTCGCCTCGGCTGCTACCAGTTCGACCGACAGTTCGCGGTGCGGATCCGCCACGAGCACCCGGCGGGCGGCGTCCAGGATCTGGCTGCGGCGCTCCTCCGGCGGGAGACGCGGGGAGCGCTCTCCGGCGTTCCCCGCGGCCTCCGGCGCCCTCGGGCCGGGCAGTGGCGAGGCGTGCGTCATACAGGCAGTCTATTGAGTAACGGCTCAACAAGCCCCTACTGTTGAGTATCCACTCAACAGCCGGACAGACGGAGGCCGCGATGGCTGGCAAGGTCGTACTGATCACAGGCGCGTCCCGCGGGATCGGTGCGGGCGTCGCCCGGCGGCTGGCGAGCGAGGGCGACACGCTCGCGCTGGTCGGGCTGGAACCGGACGAACTGAAGAAGGTCGCCGGGGACTGCGGTCCCGACGCCGGCTGGTGGGAGGCCGATGTCACCGACACCGAGTCCTTGCGCGCAGCCGTCGAGGCCGTCGTCGAGCGGTACGGCCGGATCGATGTCGTGGTCGCGAACGCCGGGATCGCGGCGCCCGGGTTCAGCCGGAGCATGGACCCAGCGGTGTGGGAGCGCGTTCT
>Ga0193717_1000049_pt1 | contig 131839 bp, 131 predicted proteins | sample U2c2metaG_FD_145900 | JGI IMG/M metagenome (GOLD analysis project Ga0193717, IMG submission 145900) | Soil microbial communities from a riparian zone of the East river system, Colorado, United States - U2c2 | ecosystem: Environmental > Terrestrial > Soil > Riparian zone | place: USA: East... | reverse complement strand
CACTCTGGCGCGCCCGAAGGGCCGCGAAGCGCCCTTGACACCCACCACGTCGACTAGCACACTCCCGCAGCGGAGACCGCGCAACCACACTGCCAATGCACCGGACGCAACCACAGCCCCAATGAGCCGACGCAACCACAGTCGAACCCAGGTCGGGCCGTTACCATCCGTCGGTGCCTATCGACAGCACGCCGTCGCCGAGTGAGCGAGCTTTGCAGCACGTCGCCGGGCTGTCCACCGGCCCACCGCTGAACGCTGCGCTACGGGTGACCTTGAACTTCCACCCCGACCGCGTCGACCGTGGGATTCACATCCTGGACGCGCTGGCCACCAGCGGTCTCTACCTTTCTCAGTTCGCCACCGGTACGAGCAACGGCGGGCTGACCGCGCACCCCGACGGAGATCGGTGGCGGTGGGAGAGCAGGATCTTCGGGGGCGCGTACGACGATGTCCCCGAGCACGTGCGGCCTGTGTACGGCGCGCTGAACTTCCGCCATAAGCCAGTCGGCGCGGCACCACGCTTCGGCTCGGCGCATCTTCGGCTGGCCGCCGACGTCCTCCCCAGGACCACCTTCGGCTATCCCGACAGCCACTTCGAGCCGGTGAACTTCGCGGTGGCGGCGAGCATGTCTTTGATCGAGCTCGCCGAGGCCGACCAACGCGATGCTCTGGACGACTACATCGAGGCGCAGGTCCATGGGTCAGTGCGTCTCGACCGTGATGTCGAGGCGCTGGTGCTGGATCCGAGCTATCGAGGGACCGCGGTCGAGACAACGGCCAGGCGTCTACCTTGCCCGGTGGAGTGGCATCACGGCTTCAGGCTGGCGGTCGATGATCTCCGTCGGCATCCGGAGTACAGGGGTCAGCAGTACGTCGACCTCGGTGCCGAGATTGCCGTGAATGGATGGTTGACACCTCGGGTGATCGGCGACGCTATGGCTTTCGGCCGGTACGGCGCGCAGGATCTGAAGCGGGTGTGGCACTGCCTGGCCCGGTTCGGCACCTCGGGTGAACCTCCGAGGAGGTCTAGATGACGGAGAGCAGGCGCGGATCGCAGAGGTTCGACGCTACGGAGAGCGACGTCGAGTGTCCGGGGCTCGTGAGACCGGGCTGGGGTCGCTTGCGCGCAAGTGGTGACTAGGAGGGGAGCTCAGGATGAGCGGGTATGTACAGCTCGGGGCTGTGAAGACGTGGTACGACGAGCACGGCAAGGGGGATCCGCTGGTTCTGCTGCACGGTGGGCTGGTGGATGCGCGGTGGTTCGAGCCGAATCTCGCGCCGCTCGTGGAGAGCTTTCATGTGTACACGCCGGAGCGGCGCGGCCATGGGCATACGCCGGATGTCGAGGGGCCGCTCAGCTATCAGCTGATGACCGACGACACGGTCGCGTTCCTGGAGACAGTAGTCGGCGAGCCTGCCGATCTGGTCGGGCACAGCGACGGCGCGATCGTCGCGATGTTGATCGGGATGCAGCGGCCGGACCTGGTGAAGCGGCTGGTGCTGATCAGTGGCGGATTCAACAAGGCGGGTGAGGCCGCTCCCGACGCGGAATGGGACGTCGAGGGGATCACCCAGCTCCTCGGCCCGGCGTACGGCGAGGTGTCGCCGGACGGTGAGGAGCATTTCCCGGTGATGGCGACCAAGATCGGCAAGCTGGTGGAGAACGAGCCGAACCTGGAGGCATCGCAGCTCGGCGCGGTCACCGCCAGGACCTTGGTGATGTTCGCCGACGACGACCTGGTGACGCCCCGCCACATGGTCGACACTTTTGAGGCGATCCCGAACGCCGAGCTAGCGATCGTCCCCGGCACCTCCCACTTCGTCACCCAGGAGAAGCCCCATCTGGTCAACGCCCTCCTCGTCGACTTCCTCACTAACGAGCCCGTCCCGACGGTCTTCCCGATCCGCCGCGCGCCTGATCCAGCGGAGTCACCCGCATGAGTGACGGGATTCTGGATGAGGCGTAGAGCGAGCGGTGGCCGGTGCTTTCGCGCCGGCCACCACCCTCTCCATCAGCGTCAGCAGGTTGCGGTGGGTGCCGCCCAGTCGGCGCGGTCGTTGTAGCCGCCGTCACCCGCGTCCCCGACCAGCAGGTCGAGAACCCGTACGCCGGTCAGGTCCACGTCGACAGGCTTCGGGTTGTCCCGGTCGACGGTGCCGCTGTCGTACAGCACCTTGCCGTCACCGACCACCTGGAAGGTCGACGTGCCACCCTCCGGACCGACATTCCGTACTGCGTCGTCGATCCCGACCGTCGCCGTGAACCGGCTGCACTGCTGGCCGAGGTAGTACCGCACCTGCGAAGGCGAGGCGACCCCGATGCCGGTCGGATAGGTCTGGCTGACCAGGCTGATCGGCGATCCGCCGCCCACGCTCTCGTCGACGGTCGGCGACATCCAGCCGCTGGTCGCGACGATCCACGGGTGGTGCGACAACGCTGCTTCCCCGTCCGGCGGCGCCGGAGCCACTACGACCGGTGACACAGTTGCCTGGCGCAAGCGTCCGTGCCCGATCACGTCGTACGCCGTGGTCGCGGTCAAGGTGGCATTGCCGGGAGCTGCGACGGCCGGGAGTTTCACCTTGAAGGCCAAGGTGGTTTTCTGGCCGCCCGCGAGCAGGATCGGCGCCTTGTTCAGCGGAGTCACGGTCCAGCCAGCGGGCGCAGCCAGGGTGATCGCGGGCTTGAAGACGGGCAGCAGTCCGTCGTTGCGGACGGCAACCTCAGCCCTGAGCTCGTCGCCCCCGGCAACCACCGGTGCGGTCCCCTCGGGTAGCACCTGAGTGCCGATCTGAGTGACCTGCGGAATCCCCGCCGTGACGTGCGGGATCCCGGGCAGGCCGCGAGCCGGCTCGACCCGGAACAGCGCAGTACCGTGAGCGGGAACGGCGGCGCTGATGGTGCCGGTGCTCTCGGTGACCGCGTTGGTCCAGGCGTTCTTCAGGGTGAAGCGGGACCCACTCAGACCAACGTCGGACGCCTTGGCAGTCAGGGTTTTCGCGCTGTCGCCCCGGTTGAGGAGCACGACCGCACGTCCACCGTCGGCGAGCCGCTTGACCCACGTCTCCGTAGTACCGGCTGGTCCGACGCGCACTGCCTGGACCGCGGCGCGATCCTGGTTGATCGCGATCACGTCGGGGTCGGTGAGCATGCCGATGGTGGTCGCGCTGAGCTTGCGGACATCGCTGCCGACGATCAGCGGAGCCGCCGCCACCGACCACAGAGTCAGCTGGCTGCGGAACTCCTCGTCGGACATGCCGAGCTCGGGAGCCAGGTAGTCCGGGTCGCTGAACGCGCCGGGCTTGACGACCTCGGGGTGCTTGGCGTTCGCGTCGTAGTTGCGCAGTACGTCCTTGAACTTGATGTCGCCCTGGAAGCCGACATCGGTGTAGGTCCGCCAGGACTGCGCGATCCCCGGCGCGTACGACCAGGAGAAGATCGACTGCTGCGACTCCGGATAGTTGCCCCAGTCGGGCGAGGTGACCGGGTTGCAGAGGTTGAAGATCATCGGCCGGTGGCTCGCGTTGTTCCGCAGCGCCTGGGCGAATTCGGTGAAGACCGTCTTCGGGTCGAGGTTCGCCGCGATGCCACAGAGGTAGTCGACCTTGACGGCGTCGAAGCCCCAGGCCGCGAACTGGTCGGCGTCGCGCTGGTAGTAGCCGCCACTGCCGAGGCCGCACTTGCCCGGGATGTACGGACCGGCGTCGGTGTAGATGCCGGCCTTCAGACCCTTGCTGTGGATGTAGTCGACCAGCGGCTTGAGACCGTTCGGGAACTTGGCCGGGTTCGGCACCAGGTCGCCGGCCTCGCTGCGGGACTGGTCGGCCTGCCAGCCGCCGTCCAGCCAGACGATGTCGTAGCCGGCCTTCTTGAGGCCGCGGCTGACCAGGGAGTCCGCGACCGAACGGATCGTGGTCTCGGTGAAATCACCACCGAGTCCGTAGTAGGTATTCCAGCCCATGTACGGCGTGGGACTGATCACCGGAGCTTGTGGTGTCGTTGTGGTGGTCGGGGTTGCGGAGGCCGGGGCCGCGATCGAAGCGGTCACCAGGACCGCGGCGATCAGGCCGCCGAGTAGGGCGGACAATCGTTTCACGTCGTCATCCTTTGCTGCCAGGGACGGAACGGGTCAGTCGAGGGCCTCGACTACCAGGCAGTTCGAGTCGGTCGTGTCGTCCCAGTGGACGCCGACCTGTAGCAGATAGCTGCCCGGGTGGACCTCGGTTCCCACCCGGTAGTTCTTCGCAGGATCCAGCTGAGCCAGCGGGATCCTCCGGGGTCGCGTCGGCAGAGTGCCGCGGACATTGCCATCACCGGTGTTCCAGACGAACACCACCGATCGATCGGCGACTACGTACTGCACACCGTCGGCCAGCGGATAAACCTTGCCATGCGCAACTACATCGCGAATGGTCTTGTACTGCGCCACGTGGCGGGCCGCCGTCGCCAGCTGATCATCGGTCCACTTCGACACGTCCGCGCCGATCCCCAGCCCGCCGGCCATCGCCACGTGGAACCTGAAGCCGAGCGACCGTTCGCGACCGTCATGGGTGCCTTCGGCATCTGTCACCCACGAACTCATCAGGTGCGGCGCGTACCCGGTCAGGAAGCCCTGCTGGATCTTCAGTCGGTCCAGCGGAGCGGTGTTGTCGCTCGGCCAGAGCGTGTCGACCCGCGCCGCCATACCGAGGTCGACCCGGGCTCCGCCGCCGGCGCAGCCCTCGACGAAGACGTCAGGATGGTCCGCGCGGAGACGGTCGAGAATCTTGTAGAGATTGGTGACGACTGCGCCGTCGAGGTCCCGTCGTTGGTCGCCCGCGTCGAGCCGCGCACGGTTGGCGTCCCACTTGAGATAGCTGATCTCGTACGACGACAGCAGGTGGTCCAGGGTCTGCCAGATCCAGCCGGCGACGTCATCCCGGCTGAGGTCGAGCAGGAGCTCGTTGCGAATCAGCAGCGGGTCGCGGCCGGCCGTCCTCAGGATCCACTCGGGATGTTTGGCGGCGAGCTCCGATCCCGGGCTGACTGCCTCCGGTTCTATCCAGAGGCCGAACCCCAGACCGAGGTCCTTGAGGTCGGCGATGAACGAGCCAAGACCGTCGGGGAAGGCAGCCGGGTCCACCTCCCAGTCGCCGAGGCCGGCGGTGTCGTCGACGCGTCCGGTGAACCAGCCGTCATCGACCACGAAGGTCTCGATGCCGACCCGGGCAGCCTTGCGCGCCAGCTCGAGCTGCTGGTCCGCGTGGACGTCGAACTCGGTCGCGAACCAGGAGTTGTAGAGCACCTTCCGCTCCAGGTCGAGCCGCTCCCCCGCCAGCGATCGCTGATAGGCGTGGAAGGCGCGGGCCAAACCAGCTGATCCCTCGGAGCTACAGGCGCCGACGGCCAGCGGGGAGACCCAGGAGGATCCCGGTGCGAGGCGCAGGCCGAGGCTGGAGGGAGCCCGGCCCGCCTGGATCCGGGTCTGCCCGGTCGTGTCGACGTCTGCGCTCATCTGCCACGAGCCGGACCATGCCAGCTGGACGCCCCACGTAGTACTGGGGTCTTCGCTGTCGGAGACGGAGAGGAAGGGTGAGTAGGAGTGGCCGGTGATGCCCTGGTGGCTGTCGATGGTGAACCGGCCGCGGCGGAGGGTGATCGAGGCCTGCTGGAACTCGCTGTTCCACTCACCCCAGAGGTAGTTGATGACGGCACCGTTCTCGGTCGGCACCACAAAGGCAGCCGAGTCGTGCTGGTGCAGAGTGAGTTCGGTGTCGCCGTCGTTGTGGACCGACACCCACCGCTCAACCACATCCAGCCCGGCCGGCATCCGGTAGTGCAGGACCAGGCGGAGCGACCGCAATACATCAACAAACGCGAGGTCCAGGCCGTCCGTGGTCTGGGTGGCGCCGGTGAAGGTGGGGCGGAGTTCGTCGGAGCCGTCGGGGGCGGTGACGGTGAGTTCTGTTGGGGCGGTGTAGCGGGTTCCTCGGGTGGCGTATTCGAGGGGCTCGAGGTCGGCTCGGGGGATGAAGTGTTCGGTGCCGGTGGGTGGGAGTGTGGACGGGCCTTCGGCGACTGCGTGTGCCCCCCAGGCAGCGAGCGCGGCCCATTGGCCGTGGTCCGGGACCTCGACGACGTACGACGTCGTTGCTCCGCGCAACGTCCACTGGCTCACTTGACCGCCCCGATCGCCAGGCCCGAGACGAAGTGCTTCTGGAACTTCAGGAACACCGCGAGGGTGGGAACCGCCGCGATCACCGTGCCGGCTGCGATAACGTTCCAGGACGAGACGAACAGTCCTTGCAGACCGAGCAGCGCCGGCGTGACCGGCATCTTCTCGCCGGACCGGATCACCGTGATCGACCAGAGCAGATCATTGAAGATCCACGTGAACGACAACGCACCCAACGCCGCCATCGCGGGCCGCGTGAGCGGCAGGATGACGCTGGCATAGATCTTCCCGGGACCGGCGCCGTCGATCGTCGCTGCCTCCTGGATCTCCCTCGGCAGGTCCCGCATGAACCCATGCAGTACGAACGTGTAGAAGCCCAGACCGAACCCCACGTGCACGGCGATCAACGCGTACAACGTGTCGTAGTACCCAGTGAGTTCCACGAACCGCGAGATCGGGATGAGCAGGATCTGCGGCGGCAGCAGGTTGCCCATCAACATCAGCAGCAACACCGTCCGCCGGTACGGGATGTTGTACCTGGACAGCCCGTACGCCGCGGTCGAGGCGAGCCCGAGGCTCAGGATCACCGCCGGAATCGTCACCAGCAGGGAGTTCATCAGCGCCCGGAACTCATCCGCGTCCTCCCACGCCGACTTGTACGTCGAGAACGTGAACGAGTGCGGCAACGACCCCAACCCATTGGCAGCCACGTCGTCGAAGCTGCGGAACGAGATCACCACCACCCACAGGATCGGCGCGATCCACAGAAACGAGACGAGCCCCATCGCCAGGTGGTATCCCGACGTCTTGAAACGGTTCGTCATGTCTCCTCCCGGAAGGCGCGGATCAGATAGCCGAGGATCACAGCGAGCGCGAGGACGAAGATGATCACCGCGATCGCCGAGGCGTAGCCCAGCTGGGTGGACTGGAATGCGGTCGAGTACATATACGTGCTGAGCAGTTCGGACGAGTGGTACGGACCGCCCCTGGTCATCGACCAGACAATGTCGAACGACCGGAGTGAGTCGATCACGATCACCGACAGCACGACCGCGTTCACACCCTTCAACTGCGGGATCGTGACGTACCGCGTCCGCTGCCAGGCCGAAGCACCATCCATCCGCGCGGCTTCGTACAAAGAGGGGTCGACAGCCTTCAGCCCGGCGAGGTACAGCACCATCACGTAGCCGATCTGCCGCCACAACGCCGGCAGGATCACCGCATACAAGGCTGTGTCGGGATCCGCGAGCCAGGGCCGAATGAAGTTGCCCAGGCCAACGGTTCGCAGTACGGAGTCGACCAGGCCGTCGGGCTGGTAGAAGACGCGCCAGATCAGCGCGGTGACGACCAGCGAGAAGACCACCGGGGTGAACAGCGCGGCGCGATAGATGCCGACACCGCGCCGGTCCTTCTCCAGCAGCAGCGCCATCCCGAACCCGCCGATGACACTGAGGCCGCCGAACAACACCAACCAGATCGCGGTGTTCTTCAGAGCCGTCTTGAAGATCGGATCCGAGAACATGTCCTGGAAGTTGCCGAAGCCAACGAACGTCGGCGCCGACAGACCGTCCCACCTGGTCAGCGAGAGCCAGAACCCCTGCAGGGCGGGCCAGAACACCCACACAGCCTCGATCGCGAACGGAATGAAGACGAACGCGAGAATCAGCGGCGACACTCGCCAGGGGCGTCGCTCGCCCGACCGCGCCCGAGTCCCCCGCCGCGGCGGTGGACCGGGCGGCGAATCAGACACTCGTTCGACCGCTGTCGAGGTCACGCTTTAAATACCTTCTCGGCCGCCGCCTGCCAGTCCTTCAGGATCTGGTCGATCTGGTCCGGCTTGTCCAGGAACTTGGTCAGTGCGGCGTCCGCGGTCGGCTGCAGTGCGTCGCTCGAGTCACGGTTGAAGAACTGTGTCAGCTCCTTCGCGCTCTCGACCATCGCCTTGCCCTTCTTGACCAACGGGGTGTCCGCGGACTTACCGTCGGGGTTCGCCGGGATCGCCGTACCGGAGGAGCTCTGGACGTAGAGCTCCTGGGCCTCGGGCGTCGCGAGCCAGGTGAGGAACTTCTTGACCGCCTCGGGATCCTTCGCCTTCTTGCTGGCGAAGTAGCCGTCGGTCGGGGCCTCCTCGGCCACCGGGACAGCCGGGTCGATGATCGGGAACTGGAAGAAGTCGATGTCGTCGAGCGCGTCCTTGGGTGCGGAGTCGGCGAAGAAGGTGCCGATCAGGAACATCCCGGTCTTGCCCCCGAGCAACGCCGTCGTCGCCTCCTGGAAGGGGAACGACTTGCCCTTGGGATCGAAGTACGGCAACGCCTCGCGCCACTTGGTGAAGACCGCCTTCACCTTCGGGTCGTCGAAGCGGCCCTCGCCGGCCAGCAACTGGCGGTGGAACGGCGCGCCGTTGATCCGGATGTTCAGGTAGTCGAACCAGGCCGACGCGACCCACGGGGTGTCGCCCAGGCCGATGCCGATCGGCGGGACTCCCTTGCTCTGGATCGTCTTGCAGACCTGGAGGAACTCCTCCCACGTCTTCGGCGGGGTCACCCCCCACTTGGCGAAGTTCGACTTGCGGTAGAACATGCCCCACCAGTAGTAGCTGGTCGGCACGAAGATCTTCTGGCCGGCCTCGCTGGTGGACAGCGTCTGCATCGAGGCCGGGTAGTTCTTCATGCTGTCCCAGACACTGCTGACGTCGAGCAGCAGATCCTTCTTGGCGTAGGAGTTCGCCACCGACCCGGCGTACCAGGTGTAGACATCCGGCGGGTTGGCCGAGGTCAGGTACGTCGGCAACTGGGTGCGGAAGATCTCGGACGCGACCGTGTTCAGTTTGACCGTGCTGCCGCCGGTCTTGTTGTACGCCTCGACCAGCTTCTCCATCGCGGCCTTGGCCTGCTCCGAGGAGAGGTTCGACTGCAGCGCGAGCTCACCAGTTGCCGCGCTGCCACTACTACCGCTGCCCGAGGTCGAGGTAGCGCACCCGGGCACCAGGGCCGCGGCCCCGAGCACTCCGAGGCCCTTCAGGAAGGTCCGCCGATCAGCTGCCATGCCCCACAACTCCTGAGATCGATTGGGTGGTGCGTTCTGCCGAGGATCTTGCAACCGGTCCGGGAGGCGTGTCAATATTAATTCGTAAATTACGAACAATTCGTGTCATGTGGTCAACTAGCTTCGGAGAGATCGGAGGACCCATGCGTCTGGCTGAACGCGTGATCGTGGTGACCGGCGCCGCGACCGGCATCGGCGCCGCCTGTGTGCAGCGGCTGCTGGACGAGGGCGCCTCCGTCGTGCAGGTCGATCTTCATCCCTGCAAGGAAGTTCCGGGCCGCTCGATCACGGTCCTCGGCGACGTGGCGTCCACCGACACCTGGGCCGAGGTGCTCTCGCGCGGACGCGACGAGCTCAGCCGGATCGACGGACTCGTCAGCAACGCCTACACGATCGAGGTCAGCCCCGCGCACGAACTCTCCCCGAGTTCCTGGCAGCGCCAGCTCGACGTGAACCTGACCGCCGCGTTCCTCGGCTTCCAGACCCTGTACTCCGAACTGTCGGCGCGCGGCGGATCCGTAGTACTGGTGTCGTCGGTCCATGCGCTCGCCGGGATCCCCGGTCATCCGGCCTATGCCGCGACCAAGGGCGCACTGGTGGCACTCGGCCGGCAGTTGGCCGTCGAGTACGGCGGATCGATCCGGGTGAACACCGTGATCCCCGGCCCGGTCGACACTTCCTCCTGGGACCGCGTGACGGCCGAAGGCAAGGCCAAGAGCGCCCGTGCGACGGCGGTCGGCCGGCTCGGGCGACCGGACGAGGTGGCGACCGCCGTGGCGTTCCTGCTCTCGGACGAGGCCTCGTTCGTGACGGCCGCCAGCCTGGTCGTCGACGGCGGCTGGTCAGCGGTCAAGGACTCGGCATGATGGCACGGGATACTCGGATTCGGCAGACGACCAGAGCGGAGTGGCGCGGGTGACGGGGATACAACGCGGGATGTCACGGGGACTGCACGGGCAGATCGTCGAGGTGATGGCCCAGCGAATCCTGTCCGGGCAGATCCCCGAGGGGTCCACCATCAACGTGCCCGACCTGCAGGCGGATCTCGGGGTCAGCCTGACCGCCGTACGTGAGGCGCTGAAGGTGCTCACCGCCAAGGGGCTCGTCGATGCGCGGCAGAAGCGTGGCACCTTCGTCCGGCCGCGGTCCGACTGGAACCTGCTCGACGCGGACATGATTCGCTGGCACTTCGACGACGATGTGCGTCCCCAGTTGCTCGAGGAACTCCACGAGGTGCGCGGCATCGTCGAACCAGCCGCCGCCCGGCTGGCCGCGGTACGGGCTGGTGAGGAGCACCTGCGAGCGCTCGATGCGGCGTTGGAAGCGATGTCCTCGGCAACCAACGATCTCGACGCTGTCGAGGCGGATCTGACGTTCCACAAGGCATTGCTCGCTGCCACCGGCAACGAGTTGCTCACCAGGATGGAGGTCGTGATGGAGACCGGTCTGGCCGATCGCGACCGGTTGGTGCATCGGGTGAAGCCGTCCGACGATCCCGTGCCGAGCCACCGGCGCGTCGTCGACGCAGTACGGGCGAAGGACCCCGAGGGAGCCGAGTTGGCGATGCGAGAACTGCTGGCCAAGGCCGCTGAGGACCTGTCCGACGTCCGGGGCCGGGCGTGAAGATCGAGCGGATCGAAACGTTCCTGGTCCCGCCCCGCTGGCTGTTCTGCCGGGTCGAGACGAGCGATGGCGTGGTCGGGTGGGGTGAGCCCGTGGTCGAGGGACGTGCCGAGGTGGTGCGAACCGCGATCGAGACGCTGTCGGAGTACCTGACCGGCCAGGACCCGCTGCAGATCGAGCGGCACTGGCAGATCCTGTCGAAGGGCGGGTTCTATCGCGGCGGGCCGGTGCTGAGCAGCGCCGTCGCCGGACTCGACCACGCCCTGTGGGACATCGCGGGCAAGTACTACGGAGCGCCCGTCGCCTCGTTGCTCGGCGGCCGGGTGCGGGACCGGGCGCGGGTGTACGCGTGGGTCGGGGGTGACGAGCCGGCCGAGATCGCGGACCAGGTGGCGGAGCAGGTCGCGGCCGGAATGACCGCGGTGAAGATGAACGCGGGCGGACGGTTCCAGCCGTCACCCTCGCTGGCCGAGATCAACGCCATCGTCGATCGGCTGGCCTCTGCTCGCGACGTACTGGGTGACTCGCGGGACGTGGCGATCGACCTGCACGGCCGGGTCGGGGTCGCCGGCGCGCGGCGGATCCTGCATGCCGTCGAGGACCAGCATCCGCTCTTCGTCGAAGAACCCGTGCTGCCGGAGCATCTGCATCACCTGGCTGAGGTGGTCAGTAGTTCCACTGTGCCTGTGGCGCTGGGAGAACGGCTCTACAACCGGTCGGAGTTCGTTCCCGCGCTGAATGCGGGGGTTGCCGTGGTGCAACCTGACGTCTCGCACGCCGGTGGGATCTCCGAACTGCGGCGGATCGCAGTACTGGCCGAGACACATGGGGCGTTGTTCGCGCCGCACTGCCCGCTGGGGCCGATCTCGCTGGCGGCCAGCCTGCAGGTCTCGTTCGCGACGCCGAATTTCCTGATCCAGGAGCAGAGTCGTGGGATCCACTACAACGTTGACAGCGACCTGACCTCGTACCTGACGGATCCGGCGCCGTTCACCTGGGTCGACGGGCACGCGGAGTGGAATCCGCTGCCAGGGTTGGGCATCACCGTCGACGAGGCCGCGGTCCGGGCAGCCGATCAGAAGGGCCACGCCTGGCGGAACCCGGTCTGGACGCAAGAGGACGGATCCTTCGCGGAATGGTGAGTGAGCCCGGAGTCGACGGGCTCCCGGTCAACGAGGTTGTGGTCGATCTCGAGGACGGTGGTCGCTGGACGTCGCTCCAGCTGGCCGGTCGCGAGTGGTTGTGGTCCGGACCAGGACTGGTCAGCGGTCCCCGGGCGGGCATGACCTCGTACGTCGATGTCGGCGGGCTGGAGGAGTGCTTCCCGACAGTGCGCGGGTGGCCCGATCATGGCGGCCTGTGGAACCAGCCCTGGTCCTCACTCGACGAGGACGAGGACTGGGACGTCGCGCAGTACGGGGAGGCCGTGCTGCTGCGGCGGTTCACCGGGGGCGCCGTACCGGAAACTGCTGAACCGGCCACGGTGTGGGTCGACTACCGGCTGATCGCACCGGCCGGCTATCGCTTCATCTGGGCCGCTCATGCACTGCTCGACTGCGCCGTCGGAGCCACACTGACCGCCCCGGCGGGCACCAGTTGCCGCCTCTACCCCGACCCCGCTCCCCCGCTGATAACCGCCTGGCCGTCTGGGCTGGACACCTACGCGGCCGATGACGGTACTGCAGTGGGCGCCGTGCTGCTCGACTGCCCGGTCGTGTCGGTACGGGATCGCGGGCTGGAGTTGTCGTTCGACTTGAGTTGCCCTGAGCAACCAGTTTCCACGGCGGTCTGGCGGAACCTTGGCGGGTTCCCGGCGGATGCGCCGTACCGGAGTCTCGGCGTGGAGCCGATGCTCGGCCGGGTCTTCGATCTCGCCGAGGGCGGGCCGGGGGATGCGGCCGTCGTTCCGGCGTCAGGTGAGCTGACCTGGCGGCTCGTCATCACCGCCAGGCCGGCCGCACGCTAATGCTCAACCGCTCCCCCGGCCCACCGACCTCGTCCTCAAGCTCAGCCGAGGGTGAGGTCGAGGACGGCGTTCGGGACTGTCGTGACGTTGCTGGTGCGGATGCTGTTCAGTTCGGCCGAGGTGATCGCGCGCTTGTAGATGCGCACCTCGTCCAGGGATCCATCGAAGTGATGCAGTCCGTCGAGCCGTTGACCGACGTACATCTTGAACGGGCGTCCCGGGCTCACAGAAGTCGTGGCCAGCGTGTTGGTGGCCGTCGCGACCTGGGCGCCGTCGACCCAGATGGACAGGGTGCCGCCCTTGCGTTGCAGAGCGACGTGATGCCAGGCGTTGTCGTTGTAGGCCTTGGTGGTCGCGACGACCGTGGTCTGGCCGTTGGTCGTGATCAGGCCCCGGATCCGGCTGTCGGCCGGCTCGGCACGCAACCAGAACTGCGAGAACTCGTTCATGTTGTAGCCCCAGAAGATCGCCTGGTTCGCGGTACTGGCGCCGTACTTGATCCAGCTCATCGCGGTGAACTCACCGGATCCGAGCGCAAGGGTTTCCGCGAACGGCAACTGGATCGCGTCGTCCACGCCGTCCAGGTCCCGCGCCTGACCGAACTTGCCGACCACCGACGTCGTACCACCCCGCAGGTAGCCGTTGTTGCCCAAGCCGGAGACGTCCGGAGTCGTCGTGCCGAGCGGCGCATCCGGGTGACCGATGTCAGTCTCCGAGAACCTCGCGAACCGGATCTGGTCGCGGGCGTCGACGGTGCCGGCCTCGTAGAGCAGGCCGATCTCCCCGGTGCCGATGATGGTCATGTCCGAGTAGCCGGACCAGTCACTGGTGATCCGGTAGCCGTTGGCAGCGGTCTCCCAGGTCTTGCCCTCGTCATAGCTGGACCTGATCGTCATGTACCTGCGACGCTCCGGGTCGGCCGGGGAGGCGAACAGGATCCGGTTGTACTTCGCACCCTGATCCGTCGCCCTCAGGCGGAGCAGGGATCCCTGCACAATCGGGGTGACGAGGCCGGCGATGGTCGTGTACTTCGTCGCGTAGGTCTCGCCGCCGTCGTTGCTGACGGCAAAGGCCCGGCTGCTGGTGCCGGTCGCCGCACCGTTGTTGCGGGCACCGGCATAGATGCCGCCGTCAACCTTCTCGACCACGCTGATCTCCTGCGGCACCATACTGTCGGTGCGCAGGTCTGTCGCTCCCTTGTGCCAGACCTCGCCGTCGTCGGCCGGGTCGCTGTAGATGAGTTGTCCGGCTCCCTTGCCGCCGACGTCGTAGTTGGTCCCGGCCACCAAGCGACCCGCATGCTCTCCACGGGTCAACTGAATGCCGTGCATGGGTCCGGTCGCGTACCAGCCCCAGCTGGGGTCGTCGATCTGCGCGCCAATGTTCCTGGCCTTGCTCCAGGTATGGCCGTTGTCCGTACTGGTCTGCAGGTACGGCGTCCTCGGCCGACTGGTCGTCCCTGGATCGAAGGTGGACAGCAGCACGATCTTGCCCGACGACATCACGATGGGCGTCGGGTTGCCCCGGGTCGCGACCGCGGCGGGATTGCTGTCGGTGCCGGACAACACCGTCACCTGCGGCTCCCAACTGACGCCGTTGTTCGTCGACCTGCGCATCACCAGGTCGATCTCCTGCGAATCGGCACACCAGGCTCTCCTGGCTTCCGCGAAGGCGAGCAGGTCGCCGTTCCCGGCTCTCACGATGGCGGGGATCCGGTAGCAGCCGTAGCCGTAGTCGCCCTTGTTGAAGAGCACGGTCTGGGTGACGGCAGCCGGCTCGGCGATCGGGGCTGCTTGTGATGGCGCGACGGTCGAGAGGCCGGTGATCAGCAGTGGGATGGCGAGGGTGGCCGCGAGGAGGCGGAGTACTCGGGGCATGAGGGGCCTGCCTTTCGAGCTGAAAGTAAACAACGGGGCGGGTTGCTTACCTCGTAAGTTATCCACAAACCTGGGTGGCAAACCTTAAACATCCCACGTCCCACGTCTGGATCGATTCAATGCCCGCCCAGCGGCGGTGCAATACGGTGAAGTCTCATTGGTGAGGGAGAACTGCTGTGGACCTGCTTGCGGAACTGGGCCGGCGCAAGGTGCTGGCGATCATCCGGGCCGACGGACCCGACCGGGCGCTGGAGTGCATCCGAACCCTGGTCTCCGCGGGGATCACCGCGCTCGAGGTGTCACTGACGACACCGGGCGGCGCGGAGGCGATCGCGAAGGCCCGGTCGGAGTTCGACGCCTCGGTCCTGATCGGCGCGGGGACGGTCGTCACGCCTGCTCAGGCGGACGAGGTCGCGGCGGCCGGAGCCGGCTTCGTCGTGACGCCCGCTATCACTCGCGGTGCGCACCGGAGCGTTGAGCTCGGCCTACCGCTGTTGTGTGGCGCCTTGACCCCGACCGAGGTCGTCGCAGCTCTCGATCTCGGAGCGCTCGCGGTGAAGATCTTCCCCGCGAAGCTCCACGGACCGGGGTACCTTCGCGAACTCCGCGCTCCCCTGCCGGACGCACCACTGATCGCTGTCGGCGGCATCGACGCCGCCTCCGCCCCCGAGTACCTCGCGGCCGGCGCCTTCGCGGTAGGGATCGGCTCCCCCCTCCTCGGCGATGCCGGCACCGGCGGCCCTCAATCCGCCCTCGCCACCCGAGCCGCCGACTTCCTCCGGGCGGTCGCCGATGACTGACGTGCTGACGCTTGGCGAGGCGATGGTTTCGATTCGTTCTCGTGCTGCACTCCGGATGGGTGGAGAGGCGCAACTGTCAGTGGCGGGGTCCGAGAGCAACGTGGCGATCGGGCTGGCTCGGCTCGGGCACGTGGTCACCTGGGTTGGTGCCGTGGGCAACGATGAGCCCGGGCAGCTGATCCGCCGGACTCTGCGGGCCGAGGGCGTCGACACCAGCCGCGTCCGGTTCGCCGACGATTCGTTCACCGGCTTCATCGCCTTCGATCAACCGGCCCACGACATCACCCGGGTCAGCTACCACCGCCGCGGTTCGGCCGGCTCCACCCTCACCGCCGACGAGTGCGCAGCCGCCCTCACCGCCACGACACCTCGCCTGCTTCACGTCACTGGAATCACCCCGGCCCTCTCGGACAGCGCTCGCGCGGCGACGGCGTCCGTAGTACAGGCTGCTTCTGCTGTTGGGGTTCGGGTTTCGCTGGACGTCAACTATCGCGCGCGGCTGTGGTCGCGGGCCGACGCGGCTTCGGCTCTGCGGGAGTTGCTGCCGTTCGTGCAGACGATCTTCGCGTCCGAGGACGAGCTCGACATCCTCACTGACACGGCCGAACCCATCGCGGACCTGCTGGCGGGAAGTGTCGACGAGGTGGTCGTGACAGCCGGCGGCAAGGGCGCGTGGACCCATTCACCCCAGGGTGCGCTCCATCAGCCGGCCCTGCAGGTCACAGTCGTCGACAGCATCGGCGCCGGCGATGCGTTCGTCTCCGGCTACCTCTCCGCAACCCTCGACGGCCTCCCACCCGAGGCCCGCCTGACCCGCGCTACCACCTGCGGAGCCTTCTGTGTAGGCGCCCACGGCGACTGGGAATCCCTCCCGACCCGCGCCGACCTCACCTTGCTGACCCACGCCCACGGCACCGCCCTGCGCTGATCCCGTCAGGAATCGACGACAGCGACCAGTGCGTGCACCAGATCGGCGACCTGAGGGGTGGCGAGCTCGTACTGGACCGTGCGGCCCGACTTCTCGGACTTGACCAGACTGGCCGCCCTCAGCAACGCCAGGTGGTTGGAGACGTTGGGCTGCGAGGTGCCAGTCACTCCGACGAGGTCACTCACCGTCGCAGGCCGATCGGCCAAGGCGACCAGGAGCGCGAGCCTGTTCTCGCAACTGAGCGCCTTCCCGACCTCCAGCATCAGGGAGGTTTGCGAAGCAGCCGCGTCCCGTCTACTCATCATGGAGTCATGATATCTTACAAAGCATCACCAACCACTGATGCTTTATCGGAGGTCAGCTGAGGTCGGCCTGGGCCTCGATCTCGTTTTCGGGGTTCAGTGGGAGCACGATCTTGAACCGGGTGTCACCGGGCTGGGAGTCGACCCGGAGGTCACCGTGGTGCTTCTTCACGATGATCCGCCAGGAGATGTCCAGGCCGAGGCCGGTGCCCTCGCCGATCGGCTTGGTAGTGAAGAACGGCTCGAAGATGCGGTTCCGGATCTCGGCCGGGATGCCGGGGCCGGTGTCGCCGATCTCGATCACGGCGTACGCGCCGTCGCGCTTGGTTCGCAGCGTCAGGGTGCCGGAGCCGTTCATCGCGCCGACCGCGTTGTCGATGATGTTCGTCCACACCTGGTTGAGCTCGGCCGCGTACGCCGGGATCGGCGGCAGCTCGGGATCGAAGTCCTTCACCACCGTGATGCCCTGGAGCTTGTTCGACATCATCACCAGCGTCGACTTCAGCAACTCCCGCAGATCCACCACCTGGTACGGCGACCGGTCGATCTGCGAGTACTGCTTGGCCGCACCGACCAGGGTGGAGATCCGGGTCACCGAGTCGTCGATCTCGTTCATCAGCGACTCGGTGTCGATCGTGTACATCAGCCAGCGGATCGCGCCCTCGAGGTACTCCGGGCCGACGGCGGTCAGCACCTCCTCCATCCACGCCACGTCCAGCCCGACCGCGGCCAGCACCGGCGCGACGTCCCAGCTGCCCCTCGCCCCGTGCTCGTCCAGCCAGTCGGACAGCTCGTCCTCGGCGTCGCTGAGCTCCAGCGGCGAGCGCTCGGGAGCCTTCGCGACCTTCTCGACCGCCGCCTCCTGGATCGCCACGAGCTGGTGCAGCTTCGTGGTGTCAAGGGTGCCATCGGCAAGCATGGCGAGTTTGGACCGCATCCCGGCGACCCGCTGCCGCAGCGTCGATACCGCCCGGACGGCTGCGGCGGCAGGGTTGTTCAACTCGTGCGTGAGGCCGGCCGACAAGGAGCCGAGGGCCAGCAACCGCTCGCGCTGCCCCATCGTCTCGTTGGTCCGGCGCATCCCCATCACGAAGCCCTCGATCAGGTGCACCGCCATCGGGAACCAGGCGTTCATCATCGTCGCCATCGTGGCGGCGTCGATCTCGAAGAACTCCGACGGCTCGAGCACGTACATCGAGGCCGTGTAGCCCTTCCGGTCGTCAGCGCCGAAGAAGGCGTTGAACGCACCGGCGTACACGCCGCGCTGTGAGGTCCGGTTGATCTCGACCTCTTCGCCCTGCAACAGCTTGCACATCCGCAGCCCGCCGGAGACCAGCACGTAGCAGCAGGTGGCCTCGTCGCCCTCGCTGAAGACCTTGCCCTCGTCGACCTTGGTGACGTGGCCCTCGCGGGCCAGCCAGTCGAGCTGCTCGTCGGTCAGGCTCTCGAACAGGAACAGGGTGCGCAGCTCGTCGCGAGTCATCCGTCGCGGCTCTTCCACTGCGGCAGTCATCACAGCATCTCCAGGTATCGGTGCACCAAGGTCACGGCCATCGCTCCGTCGCCGACCGCGGAGGCGACTCGCTTCACCGACTCGGCCCGGACGTCGCCCGCGGCGAAGACGCCCGGCATGCTCGTCTCCAGGTGGTACGGCTCCCGCTCCAGCGACCAGCCCGGCGGCTTGCCGTGCAGGTCCGGCCCGGTCAGCACGAACCCGCGGGTGTCGCGCAGCAGGTCACCAGGCAGCCAGTCGGTCCGCGGTGCCGCGCCGATGAACACGAACATCCATTCCGTGTCCACCTCCCTGCTCTCACCGGTCGCACTGTTGGTCAGCGTGACCCGCTCGAGGTGGTCGGATCCCTTGCAGGACACGACCTGGGTGCAGGTGTGGACCTCGATGTTGTCGATGCCGTCGATCTGATCGATCAGGTACGACGACATGGTCGCCTCGAGTGAGGGACCTCTTACCAGCATATGCACGCGTTCGGCGTGCCTCGAGAAGTAGACCGCGGCCTGGCCGGCGGAGTTCGCGCCGCCGATGATGTAGACCTCCTGGCCGGCGCAGGCCGGGCCCTCGGTCGTCGCCGAGCCGTAGTAGATCCCCCGGCCACACAGGTCATCCACCCCCGGTGCTTGCAGGGTCCGGTAGGCGACGCCGGTCGCCAGGATCACCGAGTGGGCCGAGATCTCGGTGCCGTCGGAGAACTGCAGCCGCCGGGCGGACCCGATCGTTTCCAGCCCGACCACCTGGCGGGCGGTCAGCAGCTCGGCCCCGAAGCGGACCGCCTGCCGGCGGGCCCGGTCGGTGAGCTGCGCTCCGGACACTCCGTCGGGGAAGCCGAGATAGTTCTCGATCCGGCTCGACTGACCGGCCTGACCACCCGTCGCGACCTCTTCGATCAGGACGGTACGCAGACCCTCGCTCGCGCCGTACACGGCAGCGCCCAGCCCGGCCGGTCCGCCGCCGACCACGACCAGGTCGTAGAACTCTTCGGTCGGGTGCGTCGACAACCCGACCTTGTCCGCCAGGTCGGCATCCGACGGCTGGACCAGGACCGTGCCGTCCGGCGTGATGATCACCGGCAGCGTGGAACCGTCGATCCCGGCGGCATCGAGCAGCCGCTTGCTCTCCTCGTCGTCGACGCCGAGCCAGCGGAACGGCACCGCGTTGCGAGCGAGGAAGTCGCGGGCCTGGAAGGACGGGGCCGACCAGCGGTGGCCGATCACCCGGGTCTCGTCGGTGGACGGCTCCGGGGTCGACTTCCACAGATCGAGCATCGCGTCGACCACCGGGTAGAGCTTCTCCTCCGGCGGGTTCCAGGGCTTCAGCAGGTAGTGGTCGAGGTCGACCACGTTGATGGCCTGGATGGCCGCATCGGTGTCCGCGTACGCCGTCAGCAGGACCCGCCGGGCGAGCGGGAACAGCTCCATCGCGTTCTCGAGGAAGTCGATCCCGGACATCCCCGGCATCCGGTAGTCGGCCAGCAGCACGGCGACCGGCTCGCCCCGCAGCTTGAGTTCCTTCAGGGCGTCCAGGGCCTGGTCGGGGGCCTCGGCCCGCACGATCCGGTTCTCCTCGCCGTACCGGCGGCGAAGGTCGCGGGCGATCGACCGGGAGACGCCCGGGTCGTCGTCCACGGTCAGGATCACCGGGCGGACAGATGACGTTGGCATACTCCCTTCATACCAGCGGTCGGGGAATTCTTGGGCACCGTTGATCCACAACCGCAGTCCCCGCTCACTGGCCCACGGCGTAGCCGGTAGCGGAAGAGCGGACTTTCCGCCTATTTCTCGATCTCGTAGCGCAGAAGCGCCAAGCCGTTTTCGAACGAGGTGGCCTCGACCAGCTTCAGGTCTTGCGCATCCTCGAAAACGCGCGTTCCCTTGCCGCGGGACGCCGGGCAGACCAGCATCCGGACTTCGTCGACGATGCCGCCGTCCAGCAGGGAGTGCATGAGCTTCAAGCTCCCCCACAGCCAGATGTCCTTGCCGCTCTGCTCCTTGAGCTCCCGGATGGTGGCGACCGGGTCGCGCGTTACGGTCGCGGCGGGGAAGTCGCCCCAGGGGGCGTCATCCAGCTTCGACGAGACGACGAACTTGGTCAGGTTGTTGAGCCACTCGCCGTACTCGCCCTGCTCGTCGGCGTACGGCCAGTAGTCCTTGGACTGGGCGTAGGTATTCGCACCGAGAATCATCGTGTCGATCGAGTCGATGAACCTCATCATGCTCGCCTTGAACGCAGGGTTGGTCTTCTCGGAGAAGGGCTCCCCTGACACGAAGCTGAGCCCGCCGTCCTCCTCCGCGGCGATGTTGTCGACGGTGACCCACTGCTGGACTATCAGTTTTCGCATGGCTGCCCTTCCGCTCCGTGCGGCCACGCCGGCCGCATCTACCCCTGAGACGGAGCCACCACGCCGGCCTCGACATCCCGGCCACACATCTTTCGTTGAGAGCCTGCAGCCCTGTCAGCCGCCTCGCCGAGGCGCCCGCTAAACCGAATGGCGCGTCGGGCGCGTCTATAGGGCATGCCCCACAGATCGCGGGAGAACTTCGTCGAGTTCGTCGTCGCCCGGCAGCGCCACTGGCTTCGGACGGCGTACTTGCTGTGCAACGATCGCCAGTTCGCCGAGGATCTCGTCCAGCAGAGCCTGGAAAAGTTGTACGTGGTCTGGCCCAAGGTCACCGCGGCGGACAGTCCGGACGCCTATGTCCGCAAGGCGATCCTGAACATGTACCTGAGTGAGACCAGGCGGATGTGGCGCCGGCGAGAGCGGCCGAGTGACGACCCGACCTTCGGCGTCCTGGAGACGGTCGACGAGGCGCCGGACGATCGTATCGACCTGGCTCGAGCGCTGAGCCGGTTACCCAAGCGCCAGCGCATGGTCCTGATCCTCCGTTTCGCGGAGGACCTGAGCGTCAGCGAGACGGCGGCGGTGATGGGCTGCGCCCAGGGAACGGTCAAGGCGCACACATCCGCGGCGATCCGGGCAATACGGCAAACGACGGAGTTCGAACTGCAGGGGGCTGTCCGATGACAGATGACAAGGAGCTCGAGGAACAAATGCGATCACTATTCCGGCGCGACCGGAGCGACGCTCCGAGCCAGCTACCGCTGGCCGGGGTGCTGCATGGTGGACAGCGGCGACTGCGTCGCTGGACCACCCTCAAGGTGGTTTCCGCCGCGGTGTTCGCGGTGGCCGCCACCGGCGTGACGATCTCGGCCGTCGCCGCCTCCACCAACGGATCCACACCTCCACCACCGGCAACAGCGCCGGTGCCGGTGCCGGTGCCGCCGACATCCATGGCGGTACCGCCAACCGTGCCGCCCACATCCATGCCCGTGCCACCGACCGCAACGGCGACTACGCCCGTGCCGCCGACTGTGACGCCGACATCCATGCCGGTACCGGCTACCGTGCCGCCGGCAACACCTGGTCGATAAAAACACCTGCCATTCCCGTGACGGCTGTTGCAGCCCCCGGCGACCAATTGGTGCCGGGGGCTGCAGTCAGCAGGGGTTGATTAGGGCAAGGCAGCAAGATACGGGGCGTGGCTGTTCTGGAACTCCCAGTTGTAGTAGCGGTCCCAGTTGATCGACCAGGTCATCAGGCCGCGGAATGACGGCGAAGCCCCGCCGCGAAGGCTGTAACCGCCGCAGTTCTGACCCTTCACCAGACAGTCGAGCGCCTGATGCACGGCCGCCGGGGCGGTGTAGCCGTTCCCGGCGCTGACGGCGGCCGGCAGGCCGAAGGCGATCTGATCTTCCCGGAGGCCCGGGAAGGTCTGGCCCGTGTTCGCCACCGGGAAGCCGGCCTTGATCATGTCGGTCATCGCTATGTGGAAATCGGCGCCGCCCATGTTGTGGTACTGGCTGTCCAGACCCATCACCGGACCCGAGTTGTAGTCCTGGACGTGCAGCACGGTCAGCGAATCCCGCAGCGCGTGGATCACCGGCAGGTAGGAGCCGGTCCGATTGTCGCCACCGCTCGAGCCGCCGTAGAACTGATAGCCGACCTGGACGAAGAATGTCTCCGGCGCCATCGTCAGCACGAACTTCGCGCCGTACTTCGCTTTCAGGGTCTTCAGCGCGGAGATCAGGTTCACGATCACCGGCGTGGTCGGGTTGCGGAAGTCGGTGTCCCCCGCGTTGAAGTAGAGCGAATGGCCTTCGAAGTCGATGTCCAGCCCGTCGAGGCCGTAGCGGTCGATGATCGAGCCGACCGAACTGACGAAGGCGTCCCGGGCCGCGGTCGTGGTGAGCTGGACCTGACCGTTGGCGCCGCCGATCGAGATCAGCACCTTCTTCCCGGCTGCTTGCTTGGCGCGGATCGCGGCGATGAAGTCGGCCTCGCTCTCCACGTTCGGGCACTCGCTGGCCGGGCAGCGGTTGAACCGGATGTCGCCCGACGTCACCGACGTCGGCTCGCCGAAGGAGAGGTTGATGATGTTCCACGCACTCGGGACGTCGGCCATCCGGACGTAGCCGGAGCCGTTGGCGAAACTTGCGTGCAGGTAGCCGATGAGCGCGTGCTTGGGCAGCCCGGTAGTCGTACAGCCGGTGGTGGTCCCCGAGGCTGCTGAGGACTTCGCGGATTCACCGCTCCCGTTGTACGCCGCTACGGAGTAGCTGTGGCTCGTACAGGTGGGGAGCCCCGAGATCGTCGCCGACGTACCGGTGACTGTTTGCACGACGCTGGTGCCTTCGTAGATGCGGTATCCGGTCACGGTGCCGGTGGATGCACCCCAGGCCAGGGAGATCGCGCTGTTCGTAGTACTGGTGATAGAAGGGCTTCCGGGGACACCGGGGGCTCCCGTCGGTGGGTTACCGCCGGGGCCGTCCAGGTTGACGTCGTCGGCTTGGTAGGCGCCCTGGCCGTACCAGCCGTGCAGGTAGATCTGTGCGGACGTCTGGCTCGCTCCACTCGTGAAGGCGACCGTCAGTTGGGTGTAGCCAGTGGCAGAGGGCGTCCACGTCGAGGCACCGCCGGTGACGCCCAGATAGACGTACGCCCCACGCACCCAGGCCGACAGCGTGTACGCCGTGTTCGGCTGCACCGCGACCGTTTGGCTGCACTGGGCGAAGTCCGAGGCCGACACCGCACCGTTCAGCGCGAAGCTCCCGGTGCGGACCGGGCTGCCGACGACCGAGCCACCGGAACACGTCCAACCGCTCACCGAGCCGGCCTCGAACCCAGGGTTGGTCAGCAGGTTCGCTGCCTGGGCCGTCGAAGCACCGGTGACCAGGCCGGCGACGAGCAGCAGGAGCGCGGTGACCGCGGCAAAGCACCGAGAACGCATGGGCGGACCTCCAGCGGTTGGGGTGCATTAAGTAGAGAGGTTCCGAAACTGCTGGTCAATGCATCGCCCTGGCGGACATCCGACCCTGTCCGGAAGCCGACGCCGGGCTCGAGCAGGCGACAGCCTCACGGGCCGCAGCCGAGGCAGGGCCAGATCCGGCCGCACCGCACGCACCGTCCGTCCAGGCTTGCGGCCGGCAGCCATGTCCCGGCTGCCTCGGGCTGAGGGCCGGTGAACCACTGCACTCTCGTAGCGCCATCGTCGCCGTGAGCCGCCAGGACCGCCTCGAGGCCGCCCTCCCAGACCGAGACAGCGGAGGACAGCCCCTGCTCACACCAGCGCAGGGTCACCTGCCGGTCGGACCACTCGACCCCCTCTGCTACCACGCCGGTAGTGGGGAGCCGCACCAGAAGGAAGGAGCGCGGCCCCTGCTGTGTCATGCCCTGTCGGTCCACCCTTGAAGCCTCACCGCCGGGCCCCTGACCCACCAGGTGTGATCTGTGGGCTGTCCAAACAGCCCACAGCTTTCTACAGCTGGGTCGGCCGCCGCTGCAGCGTGTTCTGTCGGTAGGCCCTTGTAGCGTTCCCACCACGCACCGCAACCACCCGCAGCTCGACCGGGGGAGGATCCTGTGGCTGAGACAGCGTTCGGCGTGCAGTTGAGGCGGTCCCGGCAGGCGGCCGCTCTGAGCTTGCGGCAGCTTGCGGCCCGGGTGGGCTACGACCACAGCTACCTGTCCCAGGTGGAGCGTGGCCAGCGCCCCGGGTCCGCTCATCTCGCCCAGTTCTGCGACCGGGAGCTGGGCACTGGCAGCGCCCTGACCAGCGCCTACGAGCGGGCCCGGCCGGCCAGGACGCCCGGGCCGGCCGCTCCGCCGAGCGTGCAGCCGCCGGTGCCGGCTCTGTCCGCGGGCGTGGACGTGCTGGAGGCAGTCCGCCACGGAGTGGCCGGTTCGTTCGGTCAGGTACGGGAGGTAGAGGAGTGGAGTGCGGTGGTGGCGGGCCACGCAGCGGACTTCCCCACTACCCCAGCGGCCGAGCTCCTGCCCGAGCTGGCCGCCGACCTCCAGCTCCTTCGCGCCTCGGCTGCCGCGGGTTCCACAGAGCTGGCCGTTCCCGCTGCCGAGCTCGCAGTCATGATCGCTATGTCCCTTACGGCTGTAGGTCGGATGAGGGCGGCAGCACGCTGGTGGCGGACCGCCCGGTCGACAGCTGACAGTTCTGCCGAGGGCTGGATCGGCGGCCGGGTTCGCAGCTGGGAGTCGATCAGCGGGTTGTCCGAGCAGCGACCACTGCCCGAGTTGCTGGAGTTGGCCGAGCAGGGGCTCACGCTTGTTGCTCAGCCGCGCGATATCGGGCGGGCCCTTGCTGCTCGCGCCAAGGTTCTGGCCTCGCTCGAGCTCGAGACCGAGGCCAGGGAGGCCTTGCGCCAGCTCCTTGCCTGCTTCGACGAGCCACCTGCGCAGGAGGATGGAGCCACCTCGCTCTTCGGCTGGGCGCAGTACGAGGTGCATGGGTTGGAGAGCTTCGTCTACACGGCTCTCGGTGATACGCCGGCCGCGTACGTCGCGCAGGACCGCGCGCTGACGCTCTGCCCGGGCGAGCACCTCCGGGAGCGGGCCGAGCTCGAGCTGCAGTTGGCGCAGTGCCTGGTCCTCGACGGCGAGGTTGCTGCCGGGCTCGCGACCGCGATGCGCGTACTGGTCGAGCTCGAGGATCGGTGGCACACGCAGTCCCTGTACGACGCGGCCGGGCGCGTGCTGTTCGCAGTACAAGGTCGGGAGCTTGGGCGGCCGGCAGTGCGGGACTATCGCGAGCTGCTGAAGCGCAGGCCGTACTTCGGCCGCACTGTGGGCAGCGGGTCGAGTTCTGCCTGGACGCAGGGGTAGCGTGCCGAGGGTGACAGGACCTAATCGGGGAGCGGCAGTGACAGACGCGTGGGACTTCGGCCTCGAGTTGCGGAGCGATCCGGCGACCACAGAGACCCGGACGGCCGTGTTGGACAAGCCCGGCTTCGGACAGGCCTTCACCGACCACATGGTGGTTGCCTCGTGGTCGGTCGACCGTGGCTGGCACGACCAGAAGGTGACCGCCTACGCGCCCCTCAAGGTGAGCCCGGCAGCAGCCGTACTGCACTATGCGCAGGAGATCTTCGAAGGCCTGAAGGCCTACCGGCACGAGGACGGCTCGGTCTGGGGCTTCCGCCCGGAGGTCAATGCCGCTCGCTTCAGCCGGAGCGCCACGCGGCTTGCCCTGCCACAGGTGCCGGAGGAGGACTTCGTCGCCGCGCTGCGCGCACTGGTGACGGTCGACGAGTCCTGGGTTCCCCAAGCCGAGACCGGTGAGACCAGCCTCTACCTGCGGCCGTACATGATCGCTACCGAGGCCGCGCTGAGCGTCCGGCCCGCCCGGGAGGTGCTGTTCGGGGTCATAGCGTCCCCGGCCGGCCCATACTTCGACACCGGCCCCAAGCCGGTCTCCATCTGGCTGACCACCTCGTCGATCCGTGCCACACCGGGCGGGACGGGTGCGGCGAAATGCGGCGGCAACTACGCAGCCAGCCTGGCCGCCCAGGCCGAGGCGATCGCCAACGGCTGCGACCAGGTCGCCTTCGTGGACGCGGTGGAACGCCACTGGCTCGAAGAGATCGGCAGCATGAACCTGTTCTTCGTGTACGCCGACGGCAAGATCGTCACGCCCGAACTGTCCGGCTCGATCCTGGAAGGCGTCACCCGGGCGTCGGTGCTTGACCTCGCCAGGGACCTCGGCCATGAGGTGGACGAGCGGCGCATCTCCGCCGACGAGTGGCGCGACGGCCTGCGCAGCGGCGAGATCACGGAGGTCTTCGCCTCGGGCACCGCCGCGGTGATCACCCCGATCGGCCGCCTCGCCTGGTCCGACGGTGACCTCACCATCGGCGATCACTCCGTCGACTACGGCGTCGGCCCCGTCACCGCCACCCTCCGCAAATCCCTCCTCGACCTCCAGTACGGCCGCACCCCCGACCCCCGCGGCTGGCTGACCCGCCTCGCCTGACCGCTGACGTCCGAAGAACTGGAGGGACGTCCCGCTAGTTCTTCGGACGCAAGCGGCTGTGGTGGCTGCCGGATGTCCGTGGGGGAGGTTAGGTTGGCGTGCATGGCAGAGGCCAAGGGCAAGGCGAAGTCTCCGGCGGTTGAGTTGGAGATCGGTGAGCGGACCGTTCGGATCTCGAATCCGGAGCGGGTGTACTTCGCGGCGCGCGGGGAGACCAAGCTCGATCTGGTGAAGTACTACCTGTCCGTGGGCGACGGGATCGTGCGGGCGCTGCGGGAGCGGCCCTGCATGCTGCACCGGTTCCCGGACGGAGTCTCCGGGCAGAAGGTGCACCAGAAGCGCCTCCCGCACGGAGCCCCGCCCTGGATGGAGACCGTGCGCGTGCATTTCCCGCGCTACAACCGGACCGCCGACGAGCTGTGCGTGACCGAGATCGCCCATGTCGCCTGGGCGGTGCAGATGTCGACGGTCGAGTTCCACCCGTGGAACTCGCGCCGCGCCGACACCGAGAAGCCGGACGAGTGGCGGATCGACCTGGACCCGATGCCCGAGTGCCCGTTCGATCGCGTACGCCGGGTCGCCCACGTGGCGCACGAGGTTCTCGACGACCTGGGCGCGGTGGGGTATCCGAAGACGTCAGGTGGTTCGGGCATCCACATCTACGTGCGGATCAAGCCCGACCACGGATTCTCCGACGTACGCCGGGCGGCCCTCGCCTTCGCACGCGAGGTGGAACGCCGCGCACCCGACGACGTGACCACGACGTGGTGGCGGAAGGACCGGGACCCGAAAAAACTCTTCGTGGATTTCAATCAGAATGCCCGCGACCACACGATCGCCGCCGCCTACTCCGTGCGCGGCAACCCCGAAGGCACCGTCTCGACCCCGATCCGCTGGGACGAGATCGACGACGTGGACCCCAAGGCGTTCACCATCGCCACCGTCCCGGCCCGGTACGCCGAACTGGGCGACCTGCACGAATCCATCGACGACAACGTCTACACCCTCGACACCCTGCTCGAATGGGCCGCCCGCGACGAACGCGAAGGCGCCGAAGAACCCCCACCGCCCGAAGAATGAGAGTCGCCGGGCTGCGATCTTTCCCGGAGCCACTGTCCATTACGGCAACAGTCCACGGGATTCCGTTTGGCGGCGGCTGAGGGGGGTTCCGGTGTCGGCGGCCGAGCGCGATTCCGGGGGCTTCGCGGGCCTGTAGTTCGTCGAGTGTGGAGGACCGGGGCAGCGACTGTAGGCACCTGACCGCCGGCAATCGTTGTCGGCAACCTGATGCTCGCGCTCGGCGCAACCTGCCCCCACGCCCACCACAGTCGATCACATCCTGCCCTCCGTGTCGCCGAGAACAGGAGGTAGTCGCGCCACGAGCCCTCACGACGGTCGCGTCCCGCCTGAGCATCGCGTCCATCACCCCGACCCGGCCACTACCTCCTGTCGTTAGCGACACCGGCCACCCTCCACATCCCTCGCTGAACCACCTGATGGTCCGTGCGCACCACCAGGCCGAACAGACGGCGAATCGGGCCGGCCGATACCCCCGAATTCGGCCGATAGCGCCCTACAAGCCGCCATCGACCGAGAGCGCCGGCAGCGAACCGCCTGCCCGCCGCCGATAGCAGGTTGTCCGACCGATCACGCCGAAGAGGGCCGCGACCAGTCCCCACACTCGCCGGCCGACCCGTCCTCAAGGGGTTGACCACTGAGATTGTGCGATGACCACTGAGATTCTCAGGTGGTAACCAACAACCTGAGTGGGTAAGCCCCGTCTACCGCACCCGGAACCACCCCGGCCGACGGAACCACCGGCAAGCAGCTCATACCTTCGCGCGGGATCCGCGCACCACGCCGACCAGCATGAATACCGGCATCCAGGACGCGTACAGCCTCGGCTGGAAATTGGCCGACAGCCGCGAGGAGATCCTGCAGACCTACGAGTCCGAGCGCAGGGCGAATGCAGCCCGGGTGCTCGGTATCAGCACAGACCTGATGCAGAAGCACCAGGACGGTGACGAGACGGCACTGGAGCGCGGCAAGGACACGCAGCAGCTGGACATCACCTATCGCGATCCCAGCGACGAAACCCTGCTCACCAAGGGTGATCGCGCACCGGACTCACCGCTGACCGATGCCCAGGGCAACAAGCTGAGGCTGTTCGACCTCTTCCGCGGACCACATGAGACCCTGCTGCGACTCGCCCCGAGCACCCTGGCGAATCACCCGTGCGCCGTTGACGTAGTACGGGCGGATCCCACAGGTGACACGTACGCATCCCCGGAGGCGTTCGAGTTCTACCACGCGACGAACGGGGACGAGATCCTCATCCGGACGGACGGCTATCTGACTAACCAGTGTGGGCGATCTGGTCCTGGATGCGGAACTCGAGGCCGTCCGCCGCGGCCAGGTAGACGTCTTGGTTCACCAGGTTGCCGTCCAGCCGGAGGAGGCCGCGCGGACTGTCGTAGAAGTGGCCCGTCGGCATCGACGTGATCGCGGAGATGTCGACGGAGCCACTCAGCTGTCCCAGCCGGGCGAGGAAATGGATCGCCTCGTAGCAGGACTCCCCCACGGCGTTGAGCGCAGGCGCCCAGACGCCGAAGCGGCCGTAGTACGCGAGGGCGAACTCACCACTCTCGGCCGTCGCCAGGCCGTCGAAGTACGCCGCTGCCGCGTAGATGCCGTCGTTCGAACCCGCACCGGCGGCCAGCAACGTGTTCTCCTCGATGGCCGGGCTCAGCCGGAGCAGCTTCTCGCTCAACCCCGCGCGGGCGAACTGCCGGTTGAAATGCACGGCATCCTGGCCCATCAACAACATGATCACGCCGTCGACCCCGCTGCGGGCGATCGAGGTGAGCACGCCGCGGAAGTTCGACGTACCGAGCGGAACGTAGTCGGCGCGGACGATCTCGGAGCCGGATCCCAGCAGCGCCTCGGTCGCGACCGACCCGGTGACGCGCGGATAGACGTAGTCGTTGCCGACCACGGCCCAGCGCCGTACGCCGTGCTGTTCCCGAAGCCAATGTGTTGCCGGGAGCAACTGATTGACCGGGCGTTCGCCGAGCATGAAGACACCCGGTGTGTCATCGCTACCCTCGTGCATCGCGGCGAAGGCGTAGACCACCCGGCCACCGATCCGCCGAGTCAGGGCGACCCGGACCGCGGAGATGTGCCAGCCGGCGACCGCGTCCACGCGACCGCTGTCGACCAGTCGCCCGACCTCCTCCGCGACCACCTCCGGCGACCGGCCGGCATCCACTTGGACGAGCTCGACCTGGCGGCCCGCGATCCCGTTGCGCGCATTGAGTTGCTCGACCGCGAGCTGCCCGCAGGCCAGGCAGGAGGGGCCGTAGATCCCGGTCGGCCCTTGCAGGGGCACGACGAAGGCGATCGACACCACCTCGGAACGCTGCACGAGGACCAGTGTCAACCAACAGGCAGCGATTCTTCGAGCGCTGGGCTATATTCGCCGCAAGCTGAGACGACGTGAGCTAACGGGAGGGACGATGACGGCCAGCCTGCTCCTGCTGCTCAAGCAAGCCGAGTACGAGATCGAGCGGCAACTGCTCCCGCTGCTGACCGAGTTCGACCTGACCGTTGAGCAGTGGCGGGTGATGTCCGCGCTGCTGGATGAGCCCGGGCAGCCGATGTCCACGTTGGCCGGCACCGCAGTACTGCCGGCCGCGAGTCTGACCAGGCACGTCGACAAACTGGTCGAGCGCGGTCTGGTGATCCGCCGGATCCACGCCACCGACAAGCGCCGGATCGTCACCGCCCTCTCCCCCGTCGGTACCACCGTGGCCGACCGGGTACGCACCGAAGAGCGCCGGATCGAAGCCGGAATCGACTTGCCGCAGTTACTTCCATCTGGAAATACACGAACGTAGCGGTTGCGCAACACGCAGGAAACACGCGGTTCCTAGGTTCCTTCCAATCGGGTGCATCGTCGCTGGTGCGCCATTCCGCCTGAAGGTGCCGCAGGAGTTCGCGATGACAGTTGAGCCCTCGATCGATTCCCGTACCGCACAACCGCCAGCACCCGCCACCGAACCCACTGCCGCGACGCGCGAGACGCTCGAGGACTACACGCTGCGCTTCGCGCCCCGCAGCTACCGGCGGTGGTCCACCGGCGTGGTCGGGGTCTCCGCCCTCGGCGGCATCGCGTACCTGGCCGACTTCGCCATCGGCGCGAACATCGGCATCTCCTACGGCACCACGAACGCGCTCTGGGGCATCGGGATCTTCGCCGTTGTGATCTTCGCGACCGGGCTGCCGCTCGCGTACTACGCCGCGCGGTACAACATCGACCTCGACCTGATCACCCGCGGCAGCGGCTTCGGGTACTACGGGTCGGTGGTGACGAACGTGATCTTCGCGTCGTTCACGTTCATCTTCTTCGCCCTGGAAGGCTCCATCATGGCCCAGGGACTCGAACTGGGGCTCAACATTCCCCTCTGGCTCGGGTACGCCGTGTCCACGCTGGTGATCTTCCCGCTGGTGATCTACGGGATGAAGGTGCTGTCCACACTGCAGGTCTGGACGACGCCGCTGTGGCTGATCCTGATGGTGTTGCCGTTCGTCTATCTGGTCGTCTCGCACCCCGAGTCGGTGTCGTCGTTCTTCGACTATCAGGGCGAGAACGGTATGGGTGGGACCGATGTCGGCTCGATGCTGCTGGCGGCTGGGGTCTGTCTGTCGCTGATCGCGCAGATCGCCGAACAGATCGACTACCTGCGGTTCATGCCGCCGAAGACACCGGAGAACTCACGGCGCTGGTGGACGTCGGTGCTGCTGGCCGGACCGGGCTGGGTGATCTTCGGCGCGCTCAAGCAGGCGATCGGGCTGTTCCTCGCCGTGTACATCATCGCGAACGTGGCCGACGGCGCGACCGTCGCGAACGAGCCGGTGCACCAGTTCCTGGAGATCTACCGCGGCTTCCTCCCCGGCTGGCTCGCGATGGCACTGGCGGTCATACTCGTGGTGATCAGCCAGATCAAGATCAATGTCACCAACGCGTACTCCGGGTCGCTGGCGTGGACGAACTCCTACACCCGGCTGACCAGGCACTACCCCGGCCGGCTGGTGTTCCTCGGCTTCAACCTGGTGATCGCGCTGGTGCTGATGGAGGCGAACATGTTCGACTTCCTCAACACGATCCTCGGGTTCTACGCGAACTGCGGGATGGCGTGGATCGTGGTCGTTGCCTCCGACATCGTCTTCAACAAGTACCTGCTGAAGCTGTCGCCGCTGCAGCCCGAGTTCCGGCGGGGCATGCTGTACCCGATCAACCCGGTCGGGTTCGTCTCGATGGCCGTCGCTGCCGGGGTTTCGATCCTGGTCTTCTTCGGCGGCCTGGGCGACACCATCAAGCCGTACTCGCCGCTGGTGGCGATCGGGCTGGCGCTGGTGCTGCCGCCGGTCCTGGCGATCGCGACGAAGGGCAAGTACTACCTTCGGCGTACCGATGACGGGATCGACCTGCCGATGTACGACGAGCACGGGAACCCGTCGGGCGCAGTACTGACTTGTCATGTTTGTCATCACGAGTACGAAAGGCCCGACATGGCTGCGTGTGAAACCCACGACGCGTATGTGTGCTCGCTCTGCCTGAGCACCGACAAGGTTGCTGATCACGTGTTGCCGGCGCAGGTATGAACTTCAGTCCCGCCGACGTCGAGAAGCTGCTGCTCTCCGTGGCCGGCATGGTCGCCCGCGACCGGCTGGCGCGCGGCGTACGGCTGAACCATCCCGAGGCGGTCGCCCTGCTCAGTACCTGGGTGATCGAGCGGGCTCGTGAGGGTGCACTCGTCTCTGACCTGATGGAAGCGGGACGCACGGTCCTGAGCCGCGCCGACGTGATGGAAGGCGTGGCGGAACTCCTGGCCGACGTCCAGGTCGAAGCAACCTTCCCCGACGGCCGAAAACTCGTCACTATCCACAACCCCATCATTTGAGCAGGAGAACCATGACGAGCGCCGATAGACTTAGCAAGGAAGGACAGGGGGCGGGGAACAGCAGACCCGGGGCGGTGCGGGTGGCGCCTGGGTCGATCGTGCTCAACGGGGATCGGGCGGACGACGAGCGGCTGACGCTGGTGATCGTCAATACCGGTGATCGGCCGGTGCAGATCGGGTCGCATCTGCATTTGCCTGATGCGAATGCGGCGCTTGAGTTCGATCGTGCGGCGGCGGCTGGATTCCGGCTCGATATCCCGGCTGGTACTTCGCAACGCTTCGAGCCTGGGGCATCCCGTGAGGTTGCGGCCGTCGCGCTTCGAGGGCGACGACGGGTGCCGGGGTTGCAGATCAAAGTGGATGGGGGTGATCTGCGTGGTTGAGATTTCGCGGGCTGCCTACGCGGCGTTGTATGGGGCGACGGTCGGGGATCAGGTGCGGTTGGCTGATACCGACTTGTGGGTTGAGGTTGAGGAGGACTTCACCGTCGGGGGTGAGGAGGTGGTGTTCGGCGGGGGCAAGTCGATCCGGGAGTCGATGGGGCAGGGGACGACGACCCGGGCCGAGGGGGCGCCCGACACCGTGATCACGAATGTGCTCGTGCTCGACTGGTGGGGCATCGTGCGGGCCGATGTCGGGATCCGGGACGGCAGGATCGTTGCCCTCGGCAAGGCCGGGAATCCCGATATCGCGGACGGAGTGCACCCGGAGCTGCGGATCGGGCCGTCGACCGACATCATCGCCGGCGAGGGACGCATCCTGACCGCGGGCGCGATCGACTCTCACGTGCACCTGCTCTCGCCGTCCCAGCTGCACGAAGCAGTAGCGACCGGGACCACCACGATCGTCGGCGGCGGTACCGGACCGAGCGAAGGGTCCAAGGCCACGACCGTGACGCCCGGAGCCTGGCACCTCCAGCAGATGCATCGGAGTCTCGACAGGTTCCCGCTCAACGTGCTGCTGCTCGGCAAGGGCAACACGGTCAGCGCCGAGGGTCTCGCCGAGCAGGCGCTCGCGGGTGCGGCCGGCTTCAAGGTCCACGAGGACTGGGGTTCAACCCCGGCTGCGATCGACGCCGCACTCAAGGCTGCTGACGACTGGGGTCTCCAGGTCGCCCTGCACGCGGACAGCCTGAACGAGGCCGGCTTCGTCGAATCGACGCTCGACGCGATCGCGGGCCGGTCGATCCACGCCTTCCACGTCGAGGGTGCCGGAGGCGGGCATGCACCGGACATCCTCTCGATCGCGGCCCATCCGCACGTCATCCCCGGCTCGACCAACCCGACCCTGCCGCACACGGTGAACACGGTCGCCGAGCATCTCGACATGCTGATGGTCTGCCATCACCTGAGCCCGGACGTTCCCGAGGATCTAGCGTTCGCCGAGTCCCGGATCCGCGCCACCACGATTGCCGCCGAGGACATCCTGCACGACCTGGGTGCCCTGTCGATCACTTCGTCCGACGCGCAGGCGATGGGCCGGATCGGTGAGGTGATCACTCGGACCTGGCAGGTCGCGCACGTGATGAAGGTGCGGTTCGGTTCGCTCGGAGCCAGCTTGCCGGCGGACAACGAACGCGCCCGGCGCTACGTCGCGAAGTACACGATCAACCCGGCCGTTGCGCACGGCATCGATCACCTGGTGGGTTCGGTGGAGGCGGGGAAGCTGGCCGATCTGGTGCTGTGGGATCCGGCGTACTTCGGCGTCCGGCCGCTGCTGGTGATCAAGGGCGGCACGATCGCGTGGGCCGCGCTGGGTGATCCGAACGCGTCGATCCCCACTCCGCAGCCGGTGTTGATGCGGCCGGCGTTCGGTGATGCGATCGGGGCCGATCTCTCGGTCTCGTTCGTCTCCCCTGCCGCGCTCGAGGACGGACTGGCCGATCGGTTGGGGTTGCGGCGTCAGCTGGAGGGGGTGCGGCCGACGCGCGAGGTGGGGAAGGCGCAGATGAAGAACAACGACGCGCTGCCGAGCATCGAGATCGATCCGGAGACGTTCGCGATCACGGTCGACGGGGAACTGGTCGAGCCCGCACCCGCCAGCAAACTCCCACTGGCCCAGCTTTACGCGATGTTCTGATGGGGTCGCCTGAGCTGGTCGCGCTGATGCTGGCCGACGCCCGCCTGCCCACCGGCGGTCACACCCAGTCGGCTGGCCTGGAGCCGGCAGTCCGGGCCGGATTAGGTGCCGACGGCAACCGCTTGCCGGATGTCGAGACCTACGCCCGCGACCGCCTGCGCACAGTCGCGCGGGTGGAAGCTGCCGTCGCCGTCGTCGCCCGCCACCTCGCTCTGACGGCCCCCGACCTCGCGACGCCTGGGACACCGGAGGTCGATGGGCTGGTCGCAGAGGACAAAAGGGGGCGAATGAACGGGAGTTGGGAAGGCGGCGGTGTGATGCGGGCTGAGGCTGCGTGGGCGGCGCGGACGCCTAGCCAGGCGCTTCGGGCGGCGTCGCGGCGGCAGGGACGTGCGTATCTGAGGCTTGCTGCCAGGGTTTGGCCTGCTGTGCTTGACCACCTACCGGCCGACCGCGAGATTGCCCGGCCGGTTGTTGTTGGGGTCGTCGGTGCGGTGACCGGGTTGTCGGCTGTGCAGACTGCTCGTTTGATCGGTTACGACGATGCCCAGGCTGTGGTCGCGGCTTCGCTCAAGCTTCTGCCGGTCGATCCTGCCGACGCCGCCTGTTGGCTGGCCGCGTTGCACCCCGACATCGAGGAACTCGCCGCCTCCGTCGCTGGACTGACCAGCCCGGCCGACATCCCGGCGTACGGCGCTCCGCTTGTGGACGTCTTCGCCCAGGCGCACGCTATCGAGAGAATGAGGTTGTTCCATGCCTGAGACCACCCGCTCGTTCCGCCTCGGAGTCGCCGGTCCGGTCGGCACCGGCAAGAGTTCGTTGATCGCGATGGTCTGTCGCGAACTCGCCGACGAACTCGAGCTCGGCGTGATCACCAACGACATCTACACCGACGAGGACGCCCGGTTGCTGCGATCCGCCGGAGTACTCGACCCCGAACGGATCCGGGCGGTCGAGACCGGGGCCTGCCCGCACACGGCGATCCGGGACGACGTGACGCCGAACCTGATCGCGGTCGAGGACCTGGAGAAGGACTTCGCGCCGCTGGATGTCGTACTGGTCGAGTCAGGCGGGGACAACCTCACCGCGACCTTCTCCCCCGCGCTGGTCGACGCACAGATCTTCGTACTCGACGTCGCCGGAGGCGGTGATGTCGCGCGCAAGGGTGGTCCCGGGATCGCCCGGGCCGATCTGTTGGTGGTGAACAAGACCGACCTCGCGCAGTACGTCGGGGTCGACGTCGAGCAGATGGTCAGCGATGCGGAGGCGGCTCGGGGAGGCAAGCCTGTACTGGCGTTGTCGCGCACCGATCCTGCGTCGGTCGCTCAACTGAAGAAGTGGGTGCTGGAGATGACGGCTGTGGTTCGCAGCGGTCTGCACACGCCGGTGGATCCCGGGCCGATGGCGCCGCACTCGCATGTCGGCGACGACGGCGTGCTGATCACGCACACCCACGCTCACACACATTAGGCACTGGGCATGTTGACCCGCATCGAGGTGGTCGCCGATCCCGTCCGGGACCGATGTCTCCTCACCACCGGTGATCTGTCACCCAGACGGCTGCCTGCGCCGGCGGGCGTCGTACGGATCGCGCTGGTGGCAGCGGGTGCGCTGCTGCTGGCCGGCGACCACGTGCGAATCGAGGTCGTGGTTCGTGGCGAGGTCCGGCTCGAGATCGTCGAGACGGCCGGAACCGTCGCCTACGCGATGCGCGGCGGATCAGCCCGCTGGGACGTCGCCGTCGAACTGACCGACGGAGCCGCCCTGACCTGGCACGGCGAGCCCTTCATCGTCGCCGGGGGCGCCGATGTCGTCCGGACCCTGTCGATCTCGATGGAAGCGAACTGCACGGCCGCACTCCGCGAGTCGCTGGTTCTCGGCCGTCACGGCGAGGAAGGCGGCATCCTGCAGACAACCTCCAAGGTGTTCTCCGCGGAGCCGGCCGACGGCCGGGCGCTTCTGCTTGCGGAGGAGCTGGATCTGTCTCCTGGCAGCCGTCGCGGTTGGGCTGTTCTTGGCGAGGCGGGTTGCCTCGACAGTGTGACTACGCTTGGTTTCCGGTTGCCGGAATCTCCGCACACGCTGCAACTGGAAGGCGTCGGCTCGATCGCGCGCCGGCTGGTCGCCGCGCAGCATGAGAGCGACCTCGCCGACGTGTGGGTCAAGCTCTAAGATCTGGGGATGATCCGCCTCGACGCCACTGCCGCTTTCAGTCGTGCCGTCGAGCTCTCCACCCGCGGGCGACGCTCCATCCTCGGCATCACCGGCGCCCCCGGCGCGGGCAAGTCGACGTACGTCGAGGCGCTCACAGCCGAGCTCATCGGACAAGGGCACCAAGTCGCGCTGATTCCGATGGACGGCTACCACCTGGCTCAGGCTGCCCTGGAACAACTCGGGCTCGCGGACGTCAAGGGAGCACCGCACACGTTCGACGCCGCCGGATTCGTTGCCCTGCTCAAGCGTCTTCGCGAGGACGGCGCGGAGACAGTCTGGGCACCGAAGTTCGACCGGGAGCTGGAGGACTCGATCGCGGCAAGCATTCCCGTTCCGGCCGAGGTGACACTGGTAGTCACCGAGGGCAACTACTTGCTCCTCGACCAGGGGCCTTGGGCAACAGTTCGTACCCTGCTCGACGAGTGCTGGTACATCGAGCTCGACGATGACGTCCGGCATGCCAGGCTGGACGCCCGGCACCGGCTACACGGCCGATCGGTCGAGGAAGCACACGAGCGCACCTTCGGCAGTGATGAGCGCAATGCACAGTTGATCGAGGCAACAGCCCCGGCCGCGGACGCCGTTCTCTACTTGTCCTGAAAACGCTCGATGAACCCGGCCACACCGTCCAGATAGAGCTGCAGCCCGAAGTCGAAGTCCTCGTCGTTCGTCTCCTCGAACACCGTCGGCTCGGCGAAGACCCCGGCCTCGATCACCTTGGCGAGGGCGGGCAGTTCCCGTGGGTCGACCACCTGGGCCAGCGTCGCGCCGTACCGGCTGAAGGCCTCGGGGTTGTCGGCGGCGCCGGCGGCGAGATCGAGGGAGAGCCGCATCTGGCCCTGGACGTACGTCATCAGGCCCATCACGACGCCGACCTTGCCCTCCTCGCTCAGTCCGGTGTCCTTGAGCGCACCCAGCGCGGAGTCGAACCACGCGAGGTTGTTCGGGCCGGCGGGCGGACCCGAGATCGGGAGCTTCGCGTACCAGCGGTGTCCCCGGACCGCGGCCATCACGCCATCCGCCCAGAAGATCAGACCGGTCCGCCAGTCCACCCCCTCGGGGAGCGGGCTCGGGCGTTCCAGCGCGGCGTCCGACATCAGCACGAGCAACTCGTCCTTGCTCTTCACATGCCGGTAGAGCGCCATCGTGGAGTTGCCCAGCCGCTCCGCCACCCGGGCCATCGACACAGCGGCAAGGTCCTCAGCGTCGGCGAGCTCGATCGCGGCGCGGGTGATGTCGGCGAGCGTCAGCGTCGCCTTCGGGCCACGGCGGGTGGTGTCACGCAACCCCCACATCAGCGCCACTTCGGCCGGCAACTCGCTCATCTCCACCGCCTCACTCTAGAGACTTGGCTCTGGTCAAGCTTACTGCGTAGCTGCTACGCTATTTAGCGTACCCAATACGCAGTAGGGGGAATCCCATGATCGTGGAAGCAGTCGGCCTGCGGAAGTCGTTCGGCCCGACCGTGGTACTGGAAGGCGTCGACCTGCGCGTCGACGAGGGGTCCGTGCTCGCCCTGCTCGGGCCGAACGGCGCCGGCAAGACCACCATCGTGCGCATCCTGACCACGCTGACCCGGCCGGACGCGGGCCACGCGACGATCGCCGGGTACGACGTGGTCCGCGAGCCGTCGAAGGTCCGCGGCGTGATCAGCCTGACCGGCCAGTCCGCGGCGGTCGACGACAACCAGACCGGCCGGGAGAACCTCGTGATGATCGGCCGGCTGATGCACCTCGGCCGCTCCACCGCGCGACAGCGGGCCGACGACCTGCTCGAGCAGTTCGGGCTCACCGGCGCGATGAACCGCCGGGTCAAGACGTACTCCGGCGGCATGAGCCGGCGTCTCGATCTCGCGATGAGCCTGATCGCGCGGCCGCGGGTGATCTTCCTGGACGAGCCGACCACCGGACTCGACCCGGCCAGCCGGCTGACCATGTGGGAGGCGATCGGCGAACTGGTCCGCGACGGGACGACGATCCTGCTCACCACCCAGTACCTCGAGGAGGCGGACCGCCTGGCGGATCGGATCGTGCTGCTCGACCAAGGCCGGATCACCGCCTCCGGGACGGCCGACGCCCTGAAGACACAGATCGGCGGTGAACGGATCGAGCTGTACTTCGCCGATCCGGCCGACGCCCTCAAGGCAGCGGGACTGGTCGGCGGTCTGGCGGACGGGCTGGTGCTGAACCTCCCCTCCGACGGATCCGCAGCGCACCTGCACGCAGTACTGGATGACCTTCGGGCGCGCGGTCCGCAGCCCGACCGGGTGGCGTCGCACCGGCCCACGCTCGACGACGTCTTCCTCACTCTGACCGCTTAGGAGTCCTGATGCATCACGATGGATTGGGAGCCGCGGTGAGTGATGTGGCGACCTTGATCGACCGCAGCGTCCGGCTGACCCGCCGCAACGTCGACACCTTGTTCGTGTCGATCCTGCTGCCGCTACTGATGATGTCGCTGTTCGTCTACGTCTTCGGTGGCGCGATCGAGACGGGCACGCAGTACATCACCTATGTCGTCCCCGGCATCCTGCTGCTGACCACCGGGTACGGCGCCTCGAACACGGCGATGGCGGTCGCCGACGACATGAACAGCGGCATGATCGACCGGTTGCGCTCACTGCCGATCCGCAGTTTCGCAGTACTGACCGGGCACGTCACCGCCAGCGTGGCGCGCAATGCGATCTCCACCGCGATCGTCATCCTCGCCTCGCTGGCGATGGGATTCGAGCCCAACGCGAGCCCGGGCGAGTGGGTGGCCGCGATCGGCCTGCTGCTGCTCTACGTGCTGGCGCTGTCCTGGCTGGCCGCGGCGCTCGGCGTGATCGCGAAGTCGGTCGAGTCGGCGAGCGCGCTGAGCTTCTTCATGCTGTTCCTGCCCTACCTGAGTAGCGCGTTCGTGCAGCCCGAGACGATGCCGGCCTTCCTCCGCCCGATCAGCGAGCACCAGCCGATCACGCCGGTGATCGAGACCGTCCGCAGTCTCCTGACCGGTACGCCGCTGGGCGACAGCGGGTGGATCGCACTCGTTTGGTGCACCGGGCTGCTCGCCGTGTCCATCACCGCGGCCACTGTGTTGTATCGGCGGCGCATGAGCCGCTAGAAGTAGGCCACGACAAACGAAATGCCCCGACCTTGGATCGGGGCACTCGCCCGTGCGAGTCCCGGGGGGAGTGGGACCGCCGCACGTGGGGGGATTTCGAACTTATCCCGATCGCGGGGTCAGGAAACAACGGTACCGGCGATTCTCGAAACATCTGTCCGCTGAACGGTCGGAAATTGCGCCCAACGGTCAGAAAACGACAGGCAGGGCAACCAGCCCGCGGGTCCGGATCGAGGGCCGCCACTCGACCTCTGTCCTAGGTACGCCGAGCGCCAGCCCGGGCAGTCGATCCAGCATCGCCTCCAGCGCGATCTCCATCTCCAGCCGGGCCAGCGGCGCACCGAGGCAATAGTGAATGCCATGCCCCAGCGCCAGGTGACCGCCGACCACCCGATCGAAGTCGAGCCGGTCCGCCTCGGGGAATCGCGTCGAGTCCCGATTCGCCGAGGCGATCCCGAGTAATACCGTCTCCCCCGCCGGTACGACGAACCCGCCGATGGACACGTCCTCCACCGGGAACCGCCTGATCGCGAGCGACGCCGGAGCGTCGTACCGGGCGAGTTCCTCGACGGCCGCGGGGAGGAGCGAGCGGTCGGCCTGCAGTCGCGCCCACTGGTCCGGGTCGTCGAGCAGGGCCAGCGTCGCGTTGCCGATCAGGTGGACCACGTTCTCGTAGCCCGCGAACAGGATCAGGAAGACCAGCGAGGTGAGTTCGTCATCGCTGAGCCGGTCCCCCTCGTCCCGCGCCGCGATCATGGCGCTCAGCAGGTCGTCGGCAGGCTCGGCACGCTTGCTCGCGATCAGCCCGGCGAAGAACCGCAGCATCGCCCCGATCGCCTGCCGCGCTGCGTCCGCGTCAGGCGGAGCCAGGAGCGTGTCCGTCCACTGCCGGAAGTCCGTCCGCGTCTGTGCCGGTACGCCGAGCAGGTCGCAGATCACGGTGATCGGCAAGGGCGCCGCATACTCCGCGACCAGGTCCGCCCGGCCGGGGGTGAACGCCTGGGTGACCAGTTTGCGGACGCGGGTGTGGTCCGGTGGGTCCATGTTGAGCAGGTTCGCGTCGAGCGCGGGCGGCAGTGACATCCCCCGGTAGTTGCCGGGGAGAGCGTTGCTCCGGTCCAGGCTCAGCCGGGGATCGGCGAGCGCCTGGCGGACATCGTCGTACCGGGTGACCAGCCAGGCCGGGCTGCCGTCGGGACCTTCGATGCGGTGAACCGGGCCGGCCTCGCGGAGCCCGGCGTAGTCGGCGTACGGATCTCTGGGCGTGATCATCGGGTCAAACGGTACTCACGAAAAAGTTCTCCCGGGGATGTCTATTTCGCGTCCTCTGGTCCGACGTACCAGTAAGAGCAGGAACTACGGACTTGAGGAGAGGGTCAGGATGTTCGACACCACCGCCAACCAGATGATCGTCACCATGCTGGCCGAGGGGAACCCGGTCTGGTTCGTCGCCGCCATGGTCAACATGCGCAGCCACGACGTCTACGTGATCGGCCGTGCGGCCGGCTACCCGGACAAGGCCAAGCTCCGCCGCGCCGTCTGGGCCGAGCGCAACCGCACCCGCCAGGCCGCCTGAGCTAGTCGCTGGTGTCGATCAATGAGCCGATCCAGCGCTCGACCGCCGGCAGCACCGAACTGCCGGAGTGGGCGACTCCTTCGACCAGGTCGAAGGTCAGGTCCAGGCCGTGCGAACGGAAATTGCCTTCCAGGGTGCGTAGCCGTTCGATCCGGGTGCTGCCGGTCAGCTCGGCACCATCCATCCAGTTGGACTCGCCGCGATTCATGATCTCCCAGGTCTCGACGTCCTCGGTCCCGACCACCAGCTGGATCGGCACCCGGCGCAGCGCGTCGAAGTCGATCCGCTGACCGAATTTCTGCTCGAACCCCTTCGTTCCGAGCCACCACGGCAGGCTGTCGTCCAGCTGGGTGATGCGGCCGGGCGCTCCGATCGAGGCCCCGGCCAGCCGGTCGGGGTGCAGGTAGAGGAACCGGTGGGTGAACTGGCCGCCACCGGAGAACCCGTGCAGGTAGAACTGTTCGGACTCCACCGGGAACCGCTCGGCCACCTCGTCCACGATCGAGAGCAGCATGTGGTCGAACCGGATTCCCTGGTACTCGATGAACTTGTAGTTGTGCAGGTCGGTCGGGTCGATCAACCCGGCTGGGAAGATCGGTGTCAGCACCACCGCGCCGTACTTCTCCGCGAACGGCTTCAGCTGGTCGCGGTACTTGGCCGCGGTTCGTGCGGTGCCGTGCTGGACCACCACCAGCGGCGCCTTCACCCCGTCCTCCAACTGCTGGGGAACGTACAGGAGGTAGTGCAGCCGGGGATCGACCTGAGAGGCGAAGATCGGGATCGACCCACGCCGGTAGAAGATGGAGGTGTCTGTCATCTGCGTCCTTCGGTGAGTGCGAATGCGGCTCGCAGCTCGGCGACCCGTTCCGGCTGCCAGCCGGGTCCAGGCGCGGAGGAGAGCAACATCTGGGTGTAAGGATGCTCGGGCCGCCGGAGCAGCCCGGCGGTGAAGTTCTGCTCGACGGCGATCCCCTGGTACATCACCAGGATCCGGTCCGTCACCTCGCCGACGACGGCGAGGTCGTGGCTGACGAACACCAGGCCGATGCCCAGCCCGGCCCTGATCTCGTTCAGCAGGGCAAGGATCCTGGCCTGGACCGAGACGTCCAACGCGGACACGGCCTCGTCCAGCACGAGGACCTTCGGCCGCACAGCCAGCGCTTTCGCGATCGCGACTCGTTGCCGTTGGCCACCACTGAGCTCGTGCGGCCGCGAGGTCGCGAGGCGGCTCGCCAGCCCGACCTGGTCGAGCAGGTCGGCGATCTCCTCTTTGCACCGGGTCTTCGTCAGCCCGGCGCGATGGCGGCGCAGCACGTCCCTGAGGCAGCCCTCGACAGTCAGCCGGCGGTCCAGCGAGGTGTACGGATCCTGGAACACCATCTGGATACTCCGGGCCCGCCGCAGACGTGCCGCCCGGCCGCGCCAGTCCTGGAGAAGCTCCTGACCGTCGATCGTGACAGTGCCTTCGTCGGGGCGCACGAGTCCGACCAGCATCCGGGCCACGGTGGTCTTGCCCGAGCCCGACTCGCCGACGATGCCGAGCGATCCGCCTGCCTCGACCTCGAAGCTGATCTTGTTCGCGGCGACCACCGGCTCCGCGCCGCGCCGCCCCGGGTAGGTCTTGCACAGTTTTCCGACCTGGAGGACGGTCATCCCCGCACCTCCATCTCACGCTCGGGCAGCTTCGGTACTGCGTCCGCCAGCGCCCTGGTGTACTCGTTACCCGGGTCCTCGAAGATCGTGGCGCCGGGTTGATGGTCGACGATCTGCCCGTCCTTCATCACGTACACGCGATCGCAGTACGCCGCGGCGAGGTGCAGGTCGTGGGTGATGAAGAGGACACCGAGATCCCGCCCGGCCCGCAACCGCCGGAGCAACGCCAGCACCTCCGCCTGGGTGGTCACGTCCAGCGCGCTGGTGGCCTCGTCCGCGAGGAGCAGGCTCGGGTCGATACTCAGCGCTGCCGCGATCACCACGCGCTGGAGCATGCCGCCCGACAGTTGGTGTGGGTAGAGCTTCAGCAGCCGCTCGGGATCACGCAGGCCGACCTCCTCGAACAAGCCGGCGATCTTCGTCCGGGCTGCTGCCCGTTTCACGCCGTGCACGTGGACGAGCCGTTCGGTGGCGGAGTCACCGATCCGCCGGACCGGATTGAGCGCAGTACGGGGAGCCTGGAAGATCATCGCCGCTTCACCGGCACGGACCCGTCGGACCTCGGCGGGTACCGCGGACAGCATGTCCACGCCGGCGACGGACACGCGGCCATCGGTCTGCGCGTGGTCGGGGAAGAGCCGGAGGGCGGCGCGGGCCGTGGTCGACTTGCCCGAGCCTGATTCGCCGACCAGGCCCACGGTTTCGCCGGTGCCGACCTGGAGGGAGATGCCCCGCAGGATCTGCGTGTCCCGCAGCGAGACGACTAGATTCTCGATCTCGAGCAGCATGGTCATCTCCTCACCGCAAGCTTGTCGGACAGGCGGACGCCGAGCACATTCGTAGCGACGACCACGAGCGCGATGGTGAGACCTGGGACCAGTGCCGGGCCGACGATCCCCTGGATCACCCCGGTCCGGCCTTCCTCCACCATCAGGCCCCACTCGGAGCTGGGCGGTTGCGACCCGAAGCCGAGGAAGTTGAGCGAAGCGAGGCTCATCAGCCCTTCACCGAAGAGCACGACCAGGTATCCGACGAGCGTGGGCAGGAGGTTCGGAAGCAGGTAGCGGACGCACAGCACGAGCCCGCCGACACCCTGCAGCCGGTAGGCATCGACGTACGGCCGGGTGATCTCCTCCAAGGCGATCGACCGGGTGAACTTGGCGATGGCCGGCGCGTAGGCCAGCGCCATACCGAGCACCGAGGTCAGCTGGCCGCGGTCGAAGACGGCGATCACGAGCACCACGAAAAGCAAGCCGGGAAAGGCGAACATGACATCGGTGACGCGGCTCAGCGCGGTATCCACCCAGCCCCGGTGCCAGGCCGCCGTGATGCCGATCGCCACTCCGAGCACTGTCGCTATCGCCAGCAGAGCGATCGCTCCGAGCAGACTCGGCCTGGCACCGTAGATGATCCTGGACAACAGGTCCCGGCCGAGTTGGTCGGTGCCCAGCCAGTGGGCTCCGCCGGCCGGCTGCCAGATCGCGCTGAAGTCGGTCTCCGAGGGCGAGTACGGCGAGATCAACGGCGCGAACACCGCGGCGATCACCGCCAGCGCGAGCACTCCGGCGCTCAGGTAGAACGGCCACTCGTGGCGCCGGCGGATCGAGGTCGCGGTGAGGACCGGGGTGGTCAGATCGACGGTCATGACTCACTCCCGGCCAGAACCCTTGCATCGAGCAACGGATAGATCAGGTCGACGAGGATCGTGACGACCATGTAGGCGATCACCATGTAGAGCAGGATCGCCTGCACCACCGGGAAGTCGTGGGTGTTGATCGCCTCGACCAGCAGACTGCCGATCCCGTTCAGGCCGAACACGCTCTCGACCACGACGGTACCGGCGAGCATGCCGGCCAGGATCAGCCCGCACATCGTGATCACAGGTCCGAGCGAATTCCGCAGTACGTGCCGTAGCACGGTCTTGCGGGAACTGAGGCCGTAGCTGCGGGCCGCCTCCACATGATCGAGTGTCTGCTGCTCGACCATCGTCTGCCGGGTCACCCGGCTCACCACCGCGATCGCGCCCAGCGCCAACGCGATCGCCGGCAGGGTCAGGTGGTGGATCCGGCCGAAGAAGCCCTCGCCTGGTCCGGACACGGCGAACCAGCGCAGCTTCACCGCGAAGACCGAGATCAGCACGACCGCGACGACGAAGTTCGGGATCGAGGTCGCGAAGGTGGTCACGCCGGTGATCAGGGCGTCCACCGCGGTTCCCCGGCGCAGCGCGGACAGCACGCCGAGGAACACTCCGATCACGATGAACAGCACGGCCGCATAGGTCACCAGCGAAAGAGTCACCGGCAGCCGGGTGCCGAGCAGGTCCGTGACCGGCTGCTGGTACACCATCGAGGAACCAAAATCACCCTGCAGCAGATCCTTCGCCCAGATCAGGTACTGGCTGATGAACGACAGGTCCAGGTGGTACTCCGCGCGGACCGCTGCGATCCGTTCGGGCGTCATGTTCTCCGGGTTGCCGATCAGGAAGCTGACGGGATCACCCGGCGCGGCGTACATCCCGCCGAAGATCACGAACGAGCTGATCACCAGGGTCGCCACCATGGCACCCAGGCGCCGCAGCGCGATCACTACGCGCCCTTGGTGCCGAGGTCAGCGGCCCACGGGTAGTAGCGGTAACTGCCAGAGGCCGGTACGCCGGTCACCTTGGTGGACAGCGCCACCGTGCTCGGGCTCTGCACCACCGGGATCCACGGCATCGCGTCTGCCCAGCGCTTGGCCAGGTCGATCGCGACGGCGGCCCGCTCCCCGTCGTCGAGCGCCGCGCGGGCCTGGTCCACCAGCGTGTCGTACGCCGGGTCGTTGAGCAGCCACTGGACCGTCGAGTTGCTCGCGCCGTTCTTGTAGAAGCCGACCGGGTCGTTCTTGGAGATGAAGTAGTCGTCGCTGAACAGGTCGGCCGTGAGTCGGGTGGCCTCATCGCTGATGTCGTACTGCTGGGTCGGGATCTGGGTGATCGTTGCCTTCAGCCCGATCTTCTGGGCAGCGTCCACCAGAGCGTTCGCGATCACGTTGCGGACCGGGCTGCCGTCACTCGCGACCACGATCGGCTGGGTCTCGCCGACCTCCTGGACCAGCTTCTTGGCAGCATCGAGGTCAGCCTGCTGGGGTTTGGCCGGCAGCCCGGTCATCGCGTCGTACGCGGCCTGGAACTTCGCCTTCTCGTAGCCCCATGCGCCCGAGCCGACCGGCTCCTTCCACGGCTGGCCGAGGCCGGCCAGGGCCGCCTTGGAGACACCTTCGCGGTCGATGGCCATCGCGAGCGCCTTGCGGAGGCGGACATCCTTCAGGCCGCCGCGCTCGGTCACCATCAAGCTCCAGACCCGGGTGTCGGGTCCCTGACTCACCGTCGTGACCGAGCCGCTCGCCAGTTGCGTGGCCGAGGACAGGTTCTCCAGGTAGGAACCGGTCGCCGCCCCGGTGACGAGCGAGTTGACGATGACGTCGTCACTGCCCCACTTGAAGGTGATCTGGTCGGTCTTGGACGCCTTGTCCTGGTTCCAGTAGCCCGGCGCCTTGGCGAGCACGATCTGCGTCCCGGACTGCCATTGCTTCAGCATCAGCGGACCGGTACACGCGTCGGTGCCGTCCGGAGTACCGAACTTCTTGCCCTGCGCCTCGACGCCCTTGCGGCTGAGCACGACGCCGGCGTCACCGGCGATCGCCTCCAGGAACACCGCGTCAGGCTGCTTGAACCTCACGGTGACCTCGTTCGGGCCGGTCTTCTCGATGCCGGTCACGTTGACGTACTCGTCGGACTCGGAGGCACCGTCGGCCGAGTGCCGCTGGAGGCTCCAGAGCACGTCATCCGCCGTCATCGGCGTACCGTCGTGGAACTTCACGCCCTGCCGGATGGTGAAGACCAGGCTCGTCTTGTCCTTCCAGGCGTACTTCTCGGCCAGGCCGGGCTTCAGGCTCAGGTCCGGCTGGAGCTGTAGCAGCCGCTCGCAGACGTTCGCCATGATCAGGTCGCTCTGACCGTTCGCCGCGTCCGCGTCCAGGTCGAGCGAGCGCGGTTCCTTGGTCATGAACCAGGTGGCCTGGTCCAGTTGACCCGCTGCCGCCGGGGTGCTGTCGACCAGCTTCACCTGGTCCAGCGCGGGCGAGCCGGCCGAGTTGCCGGTGTCACCACAGCCGGCGATGACGAGTGCGCCGGCCGCGCAGAGCGCAGTACCGGCTGTGAACCTCTTCGGAGAGGCGGTCATGGGAACTCCTACTGGTAAAGGTTGAAGGGGACGAGCTCGTACGGGTGCTCGCAGGGCATGCCCGCGGCGACGTGGTACTCGCCGGTGCTGAGGTCGACGCAGCTGGACAGCAACGTCGACCATTGGCTCAGCCCGCCGAGCCGGTCGTCGGGATGGGCGCAGAGTGAGTCGGGCCGGCCCAGATGGTCCGACATCGCGCCGTGGATCGCTGCTCTGACGTCGGCCGGTTCGGTCGCTTCGGCCGCTTTCAGCAGGCCGTGGCGGGCCCGGGGCACCCGGAGCAGGGAGTCGGGTGACATCGGGCGGTGGTTCGCGGCCAGCTGGGGCGGCACGAACGCCTGGTAGTGGTTGCCATGGACAAGCAGTCCGTCGGTCGGGTACTCCCAGCCGTGTGCGCCGGGAGTGGTCTCGAGGTCGATGCTGAAGCCGGATCGGTCGGTCAGCAAGGCGTTGCTCGCGATGTGCGCGCGAGTCTTGACGAGGACCCTGAGAGCGTCGGAGATGGTGGCGGAGTCGAGCACCAGCCGGCGGATGACGGTCTGCGGTACACCGAGGGTGTCCTCGAAGCGGCCGCCGAGTCCGTTCGCGTTCAGGGCGAACCCGTTCGAGTTCGCGCCGTGACGGCCGATCTGACCAGCCTCGACCTGCAGGATCACCGTCGGCTTGGGCGGTTGAACGATCCTGAGGATGACGACAGCGTCGCGGACCGCGTGCCGCCAGTCCCAGTTCTGCCCGGTGTACACGTGTCCGTCGCCGGCCGCCGCCCCGGAGAGCGAGAACGAGGTGCACCCGTCCGGAGGTTCCGCCTCGGCCCGCAACGACGCGGCGTCGTAGACGATCTCGCCGCGGCAGTTGAGCACGACGATCTCGCGGACCGGTACGCCGGCCGCGACGGCGATCCCGGTGATCTCCTCGAACAGCTCCGGGAACTGCGCGCTGATCAGGCGTTCCCACGGCTCGGAGAGGGCGAGGATCTCCGCCCAGCTCCGTCCGGTCTGGAGCTCGAACGCCTGCTGGTAGTACGCGACCGCTTCGGCGATCAGGTCGGCGGCTGCGCGACCGTACTGCCGACCGCGATCATAGGCGGACGGACTGGAAACCTCGATGATCCTCATCAGCACCGAAGCTCCTCCAGGGATTTACCATGGGATTACAGAATGACTCACTGCTGAACGATTCATTACAGACTCGATGGGATCGGATGATACACAGATGGCACATGATGTAACAGCCATTACGGCAAAGAATCCCGCGATCGCCGAGCTGCGCGCGCGGATTCGCGACCACTGGGACGAGTTCACTCCCGCCGCCCGGTCGGTCTGCCGGTCGCTGTCCGAGATCTCCCCCGAGCGGCTGCTCTACCTGTCCGCCCAGGATCTCGGGGTGGAGAGCAAGACCAGCAATGCGACGGTCATCCGCACCCTGCAGGCCCTCGGTTACAAGGGACTGGCCGAGCTGAAGGACAACGTCGCAGCACCGTTCGCCAGCTCCGAGCGCGAGGAACGCCTGCGCAGCCGGATCGAGTCGACCGGCGGCGACCCCAAGCACGTCTGGGACCGGGTGATCACCGAGGCCCTCGAACGGATCGAGTTCCTGAACGAGAGCTTCCCGATGGATGCGTACGCCGAGGCCGTACAGCTGCTACTCGAGGCCCGGGAGATCACGACGTACGGGTTCGGCGCAAACTACGTGGCGGCGGAACACCTCACGCTGAAGCTCCGCAGGCTCGGCCGCAGAGCCCGGTGCATCCAGACCGCCGGCTTCCGGCTTGCCGACGACCTGCTCGCGGTCGAGCGGGGCGACGTCGTCATCGTGATCGCGCCCGGCCGCCTCATCATCGATGCCGAGGTGGTGATCGAACGCGCCCGCGCGGTCGGCGCCCGTTCCATTCTGCTCAGCGAACAGCTCGTCACCGAGCGCCTGGCCGGCGATGTCACCGTCGCCATGCACGTCCCCAACACCGTGACCGGCATGACCGCCGAGGTCCTCACCGCGATCGTGGTCACGGACGCTCTGGCGCAGGCGGTCGCAGCCGCCGACACCGAGCTCACCCTGGAGTCGTCTCACACCCTGGAAACCATCCGCCAGCAGCTCGGCTTCTGACGCCCGCGTCATCCCCACGGATAGCATCAGGGGCGACCTACGTCTCAAGGGAGCTGATCATGATCTTCATCACCGCGAAGTTCCGCGTCCTGCCCGAGCACGCCTCGGACTGGCCCCGCATCTCGGAGGACTTCACCAAGGCCACCCGCGACGAGCCAGGCTGCCTTTGGTTCGACTGGTCCCGCTCGCTGGATGACACCAACGAGTACGTCCTGGTCGAGGCCTTCCGCGATGACGACGCCGCCGGCGCCCACGTGAACTCGGCCCACTTCAAGCAGGCGCAGCAGACCCTGCCGCCGCATCTGGCCGAGACTCCTCGCATCGTCAACTTCAAGGTGCCGCAGGACGACTGGTCCGAGCTCGGCGAACTGGCGGTTCCCAAGAGCTGAACCCCCAGGTCGTTGCTCTGGGCCCGGATTGCGAGAACTATGGGTTCCGGAGCCGCACAGCGGTGTGCGTCGAGACCTTGGAGGTCCTTCAGATGGAACGGGACTGGCTCAGAACCAGCTGGAAGATGCTGGTGGTTCGTGGCGTGATCGCCATCGTGTTCGGGATCCTGGCGATCGTCTGGCCGATCTCCACCGCGATCGCGCTGGCGCTGCTGTGGGGGTTCTGGGCGCTGATGGACGGCATCGGCTCGCTCGCCCACGCGTTCCAGCCGGAGGCGAAGGGCAGCAGGCTCTGGCTGGTGTTCTTCGGCGTGATCGCCCTGGTCGCGGCCTTCTTCGCGATCTTCAGCCCCGCGGTGACGGCGGTGACACTGACCTGGATCCTGGGCATCTGGCTCATCGTCCGCGGCGTGTTCGAGGCGTTCGGCGCTTTCAGCAGCCACCTGCGGACACCCCGCTGGCTGCTCCTGCTCAGCGCCGCCCTGTCGATCCTGCTCGGCATCCTCTTCGCCGCCAATCCCGGCGCCGGCGCGGTCGGAATAGCCGTCTGGCTCGGCGTCACGGCCCTCGTCTGGGGCGCCGCCTTCGTCGTCATGGGCCTCTCCCTCCGCCGCGAAGCCTCAGCATCAGACCAAGCCAAAACAGTCACCCCTTAACGCGGGCGCCTCTCCTGCTGCGGCTGACTGTTCCGCAGCAGGTGAGGCGCTCCCTCAGTTCTCGCAGGCGACGCCGTCGCCGTCCCGGTCGAGCTTGCTCGAGTAGCCCGGCTGACCTCGATAAATCGGATCCGCTCCGGCTGCTTTCACTGCGGTGCAGTTCGCGTAGTAGACCTCAGAAACGGTCGGCTTCGGCTTCGGCTTTGGCTTCGTGGTCGGCTTCTTGACCGACGGCTTCGTGGTCGGCTTCTTCGTCGTCGGCTTGGCGGTCGACGGCTTGGTCGTCGGCTTCTTGGTCGTCGGCTTCTTGGTCGGTGGCACCGACAAGAGCCCAGCCGGCTTCGATGCGACCGCGGTCGGTTTCACCGTGGCCTTGACCGGCGGAGCGCTGCTCGCCCCCTTGCTCGTGACGGTCGTCTGTGAGGACGCTTCGCCAGTATCCGTTGTTGCCGCGCATCCGCCGACCAGCACGAGCGCGACCAGTCCACCGCCCGCGACGAGCGCAGCACGATAGAGACCCATGATTCCCCCCAAACCCGCCCTCGGCCCCCCGAGGCGGGATAGCTGTCGCTCGGACCCTCCCGGCCCGAGCGACCCCATCCCTACCACCGATCAGTCACCCTCTGCGATGGTTCACCGCGCAGAACGCGGAAAGCTTCTCACTTTCGTTACCTAGCGCGACCACTTGACGATCTGGCTGAGATCCTCGTCGGCGGCCTCGGGGTGGGCCGTGAGGCGCTGGTGCACGGTGGTTGCTATCGGCAATGAAGCGGCAGTCGCGGCGAGAGCGACATCCTTGGCCGCAAGGCGAATCGGGAAATACGCACCCTCGGCAAATGCTCGGCCGGCGATCCCGGCCAGTGGTGAGGCCGCCATGGCGCGCTTCACCTGATCCTCGGGCAGGCCCAGTGCGTCCGCGAGTGCCATCGCCTCCGCGATCACGGTGACGCCGTTGACGACAGCGTTGATCAGGACGAGTTTCAGGGCCGCGCCGGTACCGGTCGCACCCGTCCTGTTGACCGTGCCGAACAACTCCAGCAGCGGCATCACCGGGTCCGCTTCACCGCCGACCATCAACGACAACTCACCACTCGCCGCTCTGTCGACACTCCCCATCACCGGCGCGTCGATCAGCGCGACTCCGGCCGGCAACTCCTTCTCCACCTCGGCTACGGCGGCCGGACCGATTGTCGACGCCTCGATCAGGAAGGTCCCGGTCCGCAGTTCGGAGGCGAACGCGCCGACCACCTCACGTACCGCCGGGGGATCGGCCAGCATCGTCACCACAACCTCCGCATCCCGCACAGCGTCGGCGGGGGATTCCGCGACCGTCGCTCCCTGCTTGGCGAATTCCTCGGTGCGCCCGGGCGACCGGTTCCAGACAGTCAGCGGGTAGCCGGCCGCGAGCACCCGACGAGCCATCGGTCCACCCATCGAGCCCAGCCCCAGAAAGGCGATCTTCGTGTTCTTGTCCATGCCTCAACGCTAGGCACGCCTGAGCGATGTGAGAAGCGAATGTCTAGCATGGCACTCATGCCAGCTCAGCATGAGTTCTCGACTGCACTCCTCCGGGTCTTCCTCGAGGTCGCCCGACTCGGCTCCTTCACGACGGCGGCTCCGATCCTTGGCTACACCCAGTCCGCGATCTCCCGGCAGATCTCCGCCCTGGAAGAAGAAGCCGGTACTCCGCTCTTCGATCGGCTGCCCCGGGGAGTCCGCCTGACCGAGCCCGGGCGACGTCTCCTCGTCCATGCGCAGGCGGTGCTCGATCGGCTGGATGAGGCTCGGCGCGAACTCACCGATCTCCGCGACCTCAACACCGGCCGACTACGCGTGGGGGCCTTCGCCACAGCGGATGCCGAACTGGTCCCGCAGGCCATCGCAACCTTCCAGCGACGCCACCCCGAGGTCACCGTGACACTGCGGGAGGGCTTCACTCCCGAACTACTGGAGATGCTCGGCGCAGGCGACGCCGACGTAGCCGTGGTGAGCTATCCGGGCACGCAACACATCGACGGCTTCGACCTGCGCAAGCTCCGCGACGACTTCATGTACGTCGCCTTTCCCAGCGACCACAAGTTCGCCGGCAGACGCCAGATCCGGCTCGCCGACCTGCAGGACGAGGAGTGGATCGCGGGCAGCTCCCGACCCGAGGACACCCTGATCAGCTCCTGCCTGCGGACCGGGTTCGAACCCCGGATCGGCTTCGTCGCCCGCGACTGGATCGCCAAACAAGGATTCGTTGCCGCCGGCATCGGGATCACCCTGATCCCTTCCCTGGCAGTCGATTCCGTACGCCGCGACGTCAAGCTGGCGCGAGTCCATCCAGACGACATCCCACCCCGCCAGATCTACACAGCCACCGCCAGCGGCTTCACCCCCTCCCCCGCGACCCAGGCCTTCCTCACCCTGCTCCACCGGTGACTGTGACCAGCCCAAACTCTGGCTGAACTCGATCCTGGAAGCCGCCCCCAACCTCATCCTCCCCACCTTCGTTCTCACCTGACATCCGGCCGCAGCCGGCGACTCGAACCATTGAGCGCGCGTATCATATTTGATACCTTCTTGTTCTATGGAGATCAGCAGTTACGAGCGGGAGCAGATCGCGAATGATCTGCGTGCGGCGCTGCGGGAGGCCGGCCTCACGCAGGAAGCCTTCGCGCGTCTGCTCGGCACGTCTCGTCCGCGGCTGTCCGCCTACCTCAATGGGCGGACGATGCCATCGGCCGCTCTCCATCAACGTGCCCTTCGCGCTGCTTCCGGGCTGAGTAGCGCTAGACGTCACGGCTGGATGACTCCGGACCGAACCAGCAAACAGGTCAATGAGGCGCTGCGCGCGGACGACGAGGAGTGGGCCTTCAAGTTGGTCATCCAGGCCCGCGACCAGCTAGCCGAGATGCTCCAGCGTCACGACCCCGCGGTCAACGCCTGGCTCCTTCGTAGTACTTCAATCTCAGATCCGCGGTACGACGCACTCTTGTCGGCGCTGGTCGAGCACGAATTCGACCAACACGATCATCCCCTGCGGCCCGAATGGACGAACGTCCCCCGCCTCGAGCGCACCTGGCTACAACCCAACGCCCGCCGAGGCGCCGACTGGACCCGCGCACACACACCCCAGTGGCTGGCCAAACGCGGCATCTACATCTCCACCCACGACCTCAAAACCGCCTGACCACGCGGACATGCTGCTCTGGTGCCAGACATTGGCCCAACGCCTCTGGCCACCTGTTCAGGATTGAGACCTGCGCCCTTGCCAAGTCTGGTTGCGCATGGCAACAGATTCTCGGAAGGCGGTACTGCGGGCGGCGCGGGCTGGGGATCCGCGCCGCCGGTCAGGGTGGTGGTCAGCGGCGGCGGCCGCGCCATTTGGTGCTGGCGCCGATGCCAGCCAGGTGGAGGGCGATGCAGAGGAGGCCTGCCATCAGGAGGGTTTGGGGGGTGAAGGCGTCGCTGACGGTGGCGTCCGCCCAATCGAGGATGAGGGCCAGACCGAAGATGACGGCGGCGATGATCGCGAACATGGAGAGCTCCTATCGAAGGGCGGAAGAACGGACTCCCCGTACTACCGGCCTGACTCCCCCGAACCACCGGTCTAACTCCCAAGTACCACTGGCACCGAACCGTCAAACGGTGAATGTGCGAGCCGTGACCTTGTGGACCGCGGTCACCACCGCCGCGATCTCCGGGATGTCCTGCTCACCGTCGCGGCAGACCAGCACGCTGTACCGTTTCGCGTCCACGCCGTCGAGGGCGATGCGCTTGATCGAAGCCTCCGGAGCACCCGGCGTCAGGTCGGGAGCGATCGTCAGTCCCCACCCGACGCCGACCAGTCCCAACGCCGTCGCGACATCCCCGACCGTCGCCCCCACCCGCGGCCGGAAGCCTGCTCCCGAACACAATCCGAGCAGCACATTGCCCAAGGGATGGTTCTGATACACGACCCACGGCTCTTCCAGGAGTTGCTCGATCCGGCAACTCTCAAGAGAAGCGAGCGGATGCTGCAACGGCGTGCACAACCTCAATCGATCGCAGCCGAGGATCCATTGCCGAAGCCCGACCTGCGGAAGCGGCGGCGTAGCACCGAACGTCGAGAGGATCACCACGTCCAGCCGCCCGCGCTTCACCTCCTCCGCGCCCTGCTGATCCGAGACCGACACCAGCGCCAGCTCCAGCCGCGGATACCGCTGCCGCACATTCGTCAGCGCCGTGCTCATCAACGGCGGCCCCTCGCGAAACGGAATCCCGATCTTGAGCCGGCCAGCCACCCCGTCCGACTGACGCAGGGTCGCCTCGGCCGCCCGGAGCTCGACCAGGATCCGCTCGGTGTGCTCCAGCAGCCGCTGACCGAGTGGCGTCAGCGTGACGGTCTTGCCGCCGCGGATCAGCAGCGAGACACCGGCTGATCGCTCCAGCGCGGACATCTGCTGGGACACCGCCGAGCGGGTGTAACCGAGCTCCCGGGCGGCGCCCGCGATCGAGCCGTGCTCAGCCACAGCACGCAGTACGACGAGCTTCGATGTATCGAGCATGCGTCACTCCTGTTAACGCTCCATGACCTCAGGCGTCAACGTACCCCTCTTGCTGGGCGGATCACAGAGCGAGTTCAGTGAGTCATGGCCCGAAAACTGACCGAACTCCAGCGCATCCCCACTTCGGGGGCCCGCGCCGTCGAAGCCTTCGCGGTGGATGGCCGGGAACTGCTGGCGATCCCCCAACTGGCCCTCGACGCCCCCGGTACGCCGGCCGGGATGAACGGCGGCGACAGCAACACCGACCTCCTCATCCTGCAGAAGCAGCAGGGCGGGTACACCCCCTTCGCCACCCTTCCGGCTCCCGGCGGCGAGGATGCCGAGTTCTTCGTCATCGGGACGCGGAAATTCCTCGCCGTCGCTTGCATCCGCACCGGCCACGGCCCGTACGAGTACAGCACCGAGTCCTTCGTCTACGAGTGGAAGGACGGCCGGTTCGAGCTGTTCCAGGCGATCCCGACCTTCGCGGCCAAGCAGTGGAAGTACTGGTCGATCGGTGACCGTCACTTCCTCGGCCTCGCCCAGGGGGTCGCGCTCCCCCAGTTCAAGGAGCGCAACCCGAGCTCCGTCATCTTCGAATGGGACGGGGAGCAGTTCGTCGAGTTCCAGCTCATCCCGTCGCAGTGGGCGTACAACTGGCACCCGTTCGAGCTCGACGGCCAGTACTACGTCGCGCACGCCGACCACGTCACCGAGAGCATCCTCTACCGGTGGGACGGCTCGCGCTACCTCCCACACCAGAGTCTTCTCGAGAACTCCGGCCGCGCCTTCGCCCACTTCACGGCCGACGGCGAGACCTACCTGGTGGTGGCGGGCCTGGCGGAGCCTCCTTCCGTACTACGGTGGGCAGGCGGGCAGTTCGTTGCCGCGAGCAAGCTCGAGGGACTGGGGGCTCGCGAGGTGCGCGTGGTCGAGCAGGACGGGCGGATCTACCTGATCCGGGTCAACTTCATCCTGGGCACTCCAGCCGACCCCGAGACCGCGCTCACCTCCCAGGTCTACGCCTGGCACGACGGCGAGTTCCTCACCATCGCGGAGTTCCCGACCACCGGCGGCACCGATGTGGAAGTACTGAACGGTGCCTTCGAGTTCGTCGTCTCGAACGCGCTGAGCGCCGACGTCCGCTTCGCGACCGAAACCGTTGTCTACGCGCTGTCCGACGGCGAGGACTGACCCATGGCCTTCGACATCTACGAGTCACCCGCCTTCGCGCGGCTCTTCCGCGCCTACACCGGATCCGCCCGCAGCGTGGGGATCCAGCTGACGCTGGCGTCCGAGCAAGCCCACGCCGCAACACCGCTGATCGTTGCCACCAGCAGCGATCTGGCCCTGTACCCAGGTCGCGGTGCGCCGCCGACCGTCGAGGGTTTCAGACTCTCCACCCGCGGCTTCAAGGAACTCACCGCGGTATCCCACCTCGGTCCGGCCCTGGCCTCACTGGCCAGGATCAAGGAGCTTGACCCGCACGGTCCCTGGCGCGAAGGGGCCGCCGAGTTGCTGGCGGCAACCAGGGAGACCCGGGAGGCGAACTCCCCCGCCCTGTGGCGTGATCTGATCCGGATCGAGAGCTTCGCCGGGCGTGAGGAAGCGATCGCCGACATGATCGACTACTCGTGCGTCCTCACCGAACGAGTCCTCGAACGGTCGCTCCAGGACCCGGCGTACCTGACGGCCGCTACCGTCCGGCGCGACTTCCTGGAAGGCCCGTCGCCCGACCTGCCGGTCCCCCTCAACCGGATCATGGTCGCCACCTTCTTCCTCTTCGGCATGGACCTCGGGCACCGGCTGATCACCTGGTTCGACGATCTCGACCTCCCCTGGGAGGACGCGATGGTCATCATCGCGGGCCGCCAGGGCCGCCCGACCGCCGGTGTCACCAGGGACAGCAACAGCGTCGCGGGCGTCATCCACGCGGCCGCTCGCGGCCGGTTGCCCGAGCGGAACCTCCTGATCGCCCCGCACGCGCCGGTGTTCCCCATGTACGACGGCACGAACCTCGACGCCGTCTCGGCGCTGGAGCCCGACTATCGCCGGCTCTGGTCCGGGGTCCGGGCGACCTGCGAGTTGGGCGAGCAGATGTTCGACGGTTACCCGAGGTTCGAGCCGTCCCGGTCCGCCCGCCGCCGGGTAGGCCCCGGCACAGTGACGGTGAGCGAGATGCCGGCCGTGACCGGGCCGACGGACTGGTTCGCACTGACCTCACGGCTCCGCCTGGTGCTCGAGGATCCCAGGCAACTGCTGTCCGGAGCTGTCACCGACTTCGCCGCCCAGCAACTCGTCGACCACGACAACGACCCGTCCAAGCTCTTCATCCCGGGGCTCGATGGAGAGCCCTACCCGCTCAGCACGGCCACCGGCGTTGCCGGCCGCAACCATTCACGGGGTTACGACGAAGGAGAAGCATCATGAGTCCCAACGTCCGCCTGTCCAGGGCAGTGGCCGGTACTGCGGCCGCCGCGCTGCTGGCACTGATCTCAGCCTGCGGGCTGTCCGCCGAGGAGCCAGACGCCCAGGCCGCCCCCTCCACCGAGCCGATCGTGATCGGCATGTCCCTTCCGCTCAGTGGTCCGGTCGCGGATCGCGCGAAACCCGGGATGGAGGGATATCAGTACTGGGTGGACGAGCTCAACGCCCAAGGGGGCCTGCTCGGCCGCAAGGTCGAACTCAAGGTCCTGGACGACAGCTTCGACCAGCAGACCGCCATCAACGACTACACCCGGCTGATCTCCCAGGACAAGGTCGACCTGCTCCTGGGCACCTTCTCGTCCGACCTGAACGTCGCCGTGGCGCCGGTCGCCGAACGCTACAAGTACGCCTACGTCCAGCCGTCCGGTGGTGCCGACGAGATCTTCGCCCGCAACTTCAAGTACCTGTTCTTCGCTCAGCCGGCCACGACCCAGAAGCTCCCCGACCGGTTCGTCGATCTGATCGCCGCGATGCCTGCCGCCGAACGCCCGAAGACGCTCGCCCTGGTCCAGCTCGACGACCCGAACACCACTCAGGCCGCCGATCTCTTCGGAGAGCGGCTCGGCAAGCTCGGCGTCAAGACCGTCTACGACAAGACCTACGCCCCCGACACCGCGAACTTCGACACGATCGCGAACGCGATCAAGCAGGCCAAGCCGGACCTGGTGATCAACGGCTCGATCGCCGGTGACGGTGTCTCCCTGATCCGCTCGTTCCAGAAGATCGGCTTCTCCCCCCAGCAGCTCTACCAACTCAACACCCCGACCGATCCCGGCTTCCCCAAGGCGATCGGCGCCAGCAACACCGAGGGCATCTTCACCTACCTGGCCTGGAGCCCGGAAGCGACGTACCCGAGCAACACCGGATTCGTGGCCGGCTACACCAAGCAGTTCGGTGCCGCCCCGAGCGAGGATGCGGCCAACTCCTACACCGCGGGCCAGGTGCTGGCCACCGCGGTCAAGGCAGTCGGCAAGCTGGACCAGACCGCGATCGCGGACTGGCTGCACCAGAACAAGGTCGACACGATCGTCGGTCCGCTCGGCTGGGACGCGACCGGCCGGCCGCAGGGCGACATGCTGCTGGGCCAGTTCCAGGGCGGCAAGATCAAGATCGTCGGCCCGGAGTCCGCGGCCACCTCCAAGGACATCCTTTTCGTCAAGCCCGGCTGGAAATAGGCATGGCCGACCGGAGCAGAGGTGGATCGTGACCCTACTCGTTCAGACCGTCATCCTCGGCCTGCTGGTGGGCGGCGTGTACGCGCTGATGTCGTCGGGCTTCAGCCTGGTCTTCGGCGTGATGAGGATCATCAACCTGGCGCACGGGGCGATGATCGTCCTGGCGGCCTTCCTCACCTGGTGGGTGTGGGACCGCACCGGCCTCGACCCGCTGCTGATCGGCGTCCTGGTGACGCCTGTCATGTACGGCGTGGGCTGGCTCCTCTACAAGACCGTGGTCGCCCGAGTGCACAAGGCCGATCACGAGCTGGCGATGGTGGCGACGTTCGGTGTCGCCATCGCCGCCGGCGGAGTGATGTCGCTGATCTGGGGCACCGAGGTGCGCTCGGCGACTCCCGGCTACTTCAACACGTCGATCGAGCTCGGTTCGCTGGTGATTCCCCGGGCCCAGCTGTACGCGTTCGTCGGTGCCCTGGCCATTCTCGGTGCCCTGTACGCCTTGCTGCGCGGTACTTTCCTGGGACGCGCGATCAGGGCCAGCTCGACCAACCGTGACAGCGCGGCCCTCGTCGGCGTCGACGTGGAGCGGACGATGGCGCAGATGTTCGCCATCGGCGCGGCCACGACCGGGTTCGGCGGCGCCGCCCTCTCGGTGATCTACCAGTTCGTCCCGGACTCCCACTATGTCTGGATCGGTCGGATCCTGTGCGTGGTCATCCTCGGCGGGCTCGGGAGCCTTCTCGGTGCCGCACTCGGGGCCGCCATCCTTGGTCTGGGCGAAGCCCTCACAGCCTCCTACATCGACACCCGCTGGGCGACCGCGGTGCCGTACGTCCTGATTATCGCGATCCTGCTGATCCGTCCCCAGGGCATCCTGGGCGGCCGCCTCCGGACGGACGGGGTCCACCCATGAGCACCGACGCTGCGACTCGACGCCGGGTCTCCAAACGCCTGATCATTGCTCTAGGCATCTTGTTCGTTGCCGCGATCCCCTTTCTCACTCCCAGCTCCTACATCCACAACGTGTTGATCCTGACCTTTCTGCTCGCCGTGCTCGGATCGGGCTGGAACGTCATCTCGGGTCTGACCGGCTACGTCAGTCTCGGACACAGCGCGTTCATCGGCGTCGGCGCGTACACGGCCGGCATCCTCGCGGAGCGGTGGGACATCTCACCGTTCATCGTCGCGCCGCTCGGAGGGGTCGCGGCCGCCTTGATCGCGTTGCTGCTCAGCCTGACGACCCGGCGTACCAGAGGCGTCGCGTTCGTCATCGTCTCGTACGCGATGCTCGAACTGCTCGGGCTGATCACGCGGAACTGGTCCTCGCTGACCGGTGGCAGCCAAGGTCTGCTGATGCCGCTGCCGGACTGGGACGTGCGGTTCCACAACTGGCCGTTCTACTACGCCCTGCTCGCGCTGCTGCTGCTCAGCTTGGCGATGACGGCCGCGATCCGGCGCTCGAAGTTCGGGCTGGGCCTGGTCGCCATTCGCGACGACGAGGACAAGGCTGCCGGTATCGGCGTCGTCACACCGGTCTACAAGGGGCTGGCGTTCATGGCCAGCGCGGTCCTGGTCGGCGTGGCCGGGGCCATCTACGGCTACTACGTGAGCTTCCTGACGGTCAGCACGATGTTCGACATCGTCCTGAGCATGCAGGTGGTGCTGGCGGTCCTGCTGGGCGGACGAGCGACGGTCTGGGGTCCTGTCCTCGGCGCGTTCATCGTGGTTCCGCTGGCCGAGGTGACCAACACGTCGATCGGTGGCGTGGATGCCGGGGCGTGGCGCCTCATCATGTTCGGCGGGCTACTTCTCCTCGTCACCCTGGCGCTTCCCAAGGGCATCATCCCTTCTGTCGGCCAACTCCTCGAGAAGCGCCGGCGCGGCGAGGCGAGCAGTCTCACCGGCGCCCGGCTGGCCGACACCACCTTGCCTCCCGCCCCCGCAAGCGAGCGCGCGGCGGCCGGCCAGGGACGCAGTACCGACGTCTTGAGGGTCGAGGACGTCACGGTGCAGTTCGGCGGGGTCAAGGCACTCGACGAGGCTTCCCTCGTAGTCCCCGCGGGATCGATCACGGCATTGATCGGACCCAACGGATCAGGGAAGACGACGTTGTTCAACGTCATCGACGGGACCTATCCGCCCGCACAAGGCGACGTCGTACTGGCGGGCCAGTCGCTGGCGAAGCTCGACCGGACCGGCCGTGCCTTCGCGGGGATCGGCCGGACCTACCAACTACCGCGACTCTTCAACAGCCTCACGGTCGTGGAGAACGTTGCCGCGGTCAACTCTCGCCCTCACAATCGGATTGGCAGTCTGCGGCGACTGGCGCACTCGTCCGTCTCAGGTGCCGAGGCAGCGCGTGCCACGGAACTGCTGGAGTTCGTCGGGCTCGGTGAATACGTCGATGCCAAGGCGACCGACCTCTCCTACGGGCAACGCAAGCTCGTGGAGCTGGCGCAGATGCTGATGCTGGATCCGGAGGTCATCCTGCTGGACGAGCCGGCCGCGGGGATCAACCCGACCTTGTTGCAAAGGCTGTCGGAGCTCGTCCGTGCCCTCAACGCGACCGGCCGGACCTTCGTCATCGTCGAGCACGACATGCACTTCGTCCTGTCCCTCGCGGACCGGGCCACAGTGCTTGCCCGAGGCAAGGTCATCGCTGCCGGTGATCCGAACGAGGTCAGCACGGATCCCGCAGTACTGGAGGCCTATCTGGGCGACGACTTCGTCCTGGAGACAGCTGTCATCACCGACGAGGACGCGACGATCGGACCAAGATCATGATCGACTTCGAGAACGTCCGGGCCGGGTACGGCGGCGGGGACGTGCTGCAAGGCGTCACCCTCACGGTCGACCGCGGCAGCATCACCTGCATCGTCGGACCCAACGGGGCCGGCAAGTCGACCTTGCTGCGCGCGCTGAGCGGTCTCTTGCGACCACGCGAAGGAAGGATCCTGGTGGACGGCAAACCCGTCCACGAGCTCTCCCCCGCCGAGGTGCTCGCGGCCGGCGTGGCCCAGGTCCCGCAGCAGGGCGGGCTGTTCGGCGACTTGACCGTTCGCGACAACATGTTGCTCGGCGGCTACCTGATCCGCCGTGATCGGCGACGGCTGAGAAGTCGGCTCGACGAGCTTGCGGAAGCCTTTCCGGTGATCGCCGCCAGGGCGAACGACAAGGCAGCCGACCTGTCCGGCGGCCAACGGCGCATCGTCGAGTTCGCCCGGGCGCTGGTCACCAGCCCGTCGGTCGTCCTGCTGGACGAGCCGACCCTGGGACTCGATCCGTTGACCTGCGAAGTGGTCTTCGACAGCACCAGGACGATGAACCAGCTGGGCGTGACCGTGCTGATGGTCGAGCAGAACGTGCGGTTCGGCCTCAAGCTCGCTAACCACGGCGTGGTGATGGAACGCGGCCGCGTCCTGATCTCGGAGCCGGCCGATCAACTCCTGGCCCGACCAGACATGGGCGCGCTCTTCTTCGGCGCCGGCACACCGGCCAACTGACAGGATCGCCATGAACAGATTCGTACAACAGACGAACGCGGGCAACGACTTCCTCGGACGACTCCGGGCAGGCAAGCCGACGCTGATCCTGGGAGTGCGGGGAGCCCGCACCACGGACATCGTCAGGGTGGCGCACTCGACCGGACACCACGCGATCCTGGTCGACCTCGAGCACTCGACGATGTCCCTCGATGTCGCGGCGGGACTGTGCACGGCGGCGGCCGATCTCGGCTTGATGCCGATGGTCCGCACCCCGGAGCGCGACTACGGTTCCATCGGGCGGCTGCTCGACGGCGGTGCGCTCGGCCTGGTTGCACCCAGGATCGAAACTGCCGAGGAAGCCCGCACCATCGTCGGGGCTTGCCGGTTCCCTCCGCGCGGGCAACGGTCTCAGCTCGCGAGTGTTCCCGCCCTCGGGATGCGACCGACGCCGGGCGCAGTACTGAATCCGACCCTGGACGCGGCGACCGTGGTCCAGATCATCGTCGAAACGCCGCTGGGCGTCGACAACTCCGACGCGATCGCGGCGGTCGACGGCGTCGACATGCTCACGCTCGGCGCCAACGATCTGACCGCGGAGCTCGGGATCGCCGGGCAGTTCGACCACCCGCTGGTGCGCGAGGCGGCGGGAACGGTCGCCAAGGCGTGCGCCAACCACGGAAAGCTCTTCATGGTCGCGGGGATCTCGGACCCCGTCCTCTTCGCCTCACTCGCCCAACTCGGCGCGTGTCGGGCGTTCGTGACCGGGATGGACACCGACCTCCTGTTCGGCGCCGTCCAGTCCCGCGCCGATGCCGTCCTTCAATCCCTCAGCGAGGAGTCGCCAGCATGACTCTTGAAACCAAACCGATGCGCCGGGCAGAGTCCAACACCCTGCCGACCTATGAGCTCCCGGCGGGCAGTTGCGACGCGCATTTCCACGTCTTCGAGCCCGGCTATCCACACGTCTCGAATCCGCTCTACACCTTCCCCGACGGGACTTTGGACCAATACCTGGCTCTGGCTGACGTGCTTGGCATCGCGCGGATGGTGCTGGTTCAGCCCACCTTCTACGGCACCGACAACAGCCTGACCCTTGACGTGTTGCGCCGGGCCGGATCTCGCTGCCGGGCGGTGGTGCGGGTCGAGGAGAACGTGACCGACGCGGAGCTGGACCAGTTCCATCAGCTCGGCGTACGAGCGATCAGGCTGGACCTGTTCGCCCGTGCGGAGCTGCCGACCGCGGAGATCATCGACTACGTCCGACGGATGGCTACGCGGACCGCGCCGCGGGGCTGGCATCTGCAGTTCTACACACCCGGCTGGGTGGTCCGCGATCTCCTGCCGTTCCTGGCCGACTTCGACGAGCCCTACGTGATCGACCACATGGGCTACATGAAGGAGGAGGACGGACTCACGCCCGCCGACGCCGACCGGCTGCTCGCAGTACTGCGTGACAACGGCAACTGCTGGATCAAACTCTCCGGCCCGTATCGCATCGCCAAGGGCAAGCCGTTGAGCTCCGTGCAGGAACTGGGATCTGCCCTGGTGAAGACCCGGCCGGACCGCCTGCTGTGGGGCTCGGACTGGCCGCACCTGCCGGACGGCCAACGGGACACCGGTGAACTTCTCAATCTGCTCGCCTCCTGGGCTCCCTCACCCGAGGACCGGCACCAGATCCTCGTCGACTCCGCCGATCAGCTGTTCTTCAACAACTAGCTCGACCCAGGAGCATCAGATGCTTGGAAAACTTCGGCCCCTCCGGTTGGTCGCCACAGTCCTCCTTCTCGCCGCTTCCACAGCGGCCCCGCTTGCGTCGTACGGCGCCTCGCCGGGCACTGCGGCTCCGCAGACGGTCAGCACCAACGACGAGGTGCTCGTCCAGCTGGCTGCGAAACTGGGGGAACCGCGGCACTATTGCGTCGACATTCCGGGCTATCCGTTCCCGAACGACATCAGCACCTATCGCGAAGCCCAGTGGGCACTCGAGACACACAGCTGCAAGACCGGTGTCCCGAACCAGGCGGCGGCGATCGCCGACCAGGTGGTTTCGCGGGCCGGGCTGCGGGCGGGACAGCTCCGCTTCAGCCGGCTGAACGTCTGCCTCGAGGTCTCCACCTTCACCGACGGAACAGGCGTCACCGTGCGTGAGGACGCGCCGATGATCGTCAACCCCTGCACGACGACGCCGGCCCAGCAGATCGTGCTCGGTGCTGACGGTCGGATCCACCCGGCGATCGACGCGACCAAGTGTCTGACGGTCGCGACGAATGCCCTGGAAGCCGGCAATCGCACGCGCACCGAACTCTGGTACCGGCGACCGATGACATTCAGCACCTGCACGCCCGGCGCGTCTGCCCGACAGGTATGGGCCGCAGTCACCCCACCACGACAGAACGCCAGGCCCCCGGCGCCCGCGGCACCGCGTAAACCGCCCGGGGTACTGCAGCAACGCTGGTCTGTCGCAGAAGTGCCGGACGACGGAGTGGGCGCACCGGTCCCGGACGAGATCTTCATCCAGTCGTCGAACTCCCTCGGCGAACCACGGCACTTCTGCGTCGACGTACCGGGCTTCCCGGTCACCGGCGACATCAACAACCATCGCGAGGCGAGGTGGGCGCTCGAGGGGCACACCTGCAAGACCGGCGTCCCCAACCAGGACCTGGCCACGATGGACCAGCTGATCTCGCGCTCGGCATTGGCGAAGGGGCAGATCCGCTACGCCCGGCTGAACGCGTGTCTCGAGATCAGCGTTGTGAAGAACGCCTTCGGTCGGACAAGCGTCTGGGAGGACGCTCCCACGCTGGCCAACCCCTGCTCGAACACACCGGCCCAGCGAGTGGTGCGGGTAAGGACGGGCGCATCCGCTCCGCGATCGACAAGACGAAATGCCTGACGCTCTACGGTGAAGCCTTCGAGGCGGGCAACCGGGTGCCCGGCGAACCGTGGTACCGGCGTCCTCTCACCTTCAGCACCTGCGCCCCCGACGAACACTTCAGTTCATCCGACTCCATCACTGTCCGGGTCACCTAGTACTGCGCGCCGTGCGATGCTATGCCTGGCGACATGACTGCCATCCCCAGCACCATGCGAGCCGCCGTACTGGTTGAGAAGCAGCAGATCGAGATGCAGGAACGACCGGTTCCGCGGCCGGCGGCTGACGAAGTACTGGTCCAGGTCAGGTCGGTGGGTGTCTGTGGCTCGGACGTGCACTACTACAAGGCAGGCAGGATCGGGGACTTCGTTGTCGAGCAGCCGCTGATCCTGGGACACGAGGTCAGCGGGGTCATCGTCGACGTCGGCGCCGACGTGTCCGAGGAGCGGGTCGGTGAGCGGGTGGCGCTGGAGCCTCAGCGTCCTTGCCGTCGCTGCCGGCAGTGCAAGACCGGTCAGCAGAATCTCTGCGCGCAGATGCGGTTCTATGCGACTCCCCCGTTCGACGGGACTTTCTGCGACTACGTCGTCGCGCCCGCCGACTTCGCCCACCCGGTCCCCGACGGGTTGACGGACCACGCGGCCGCGCTGCTCGAGCCTTTCTCCGTGGGGCTCTGGGCCTGCGGCAAGGCGAACCTGCAGCCCGGCTCCCGGGTGTTCATCACCGGCGCCGGTCCGATCGGCGCGCTGGCGTCGCTGGCCGCCCGGTCCTTCGGCGCCGACGAGGTCGTCGTCACCGATCTCGTCGAGAGCAGGCGGGAACGCATCCTCGACTTCGGTGCGACCGCTGCCTTCGACCCCCGGGATCCTGATTTCGACCCGGAGTCGTTGGCTGCCGACGCGTTCATCGAGTGCTCAGGGGCGACCCCGGCGATGCTCTCCGGACTCAGCGCCCTCCGCGGCGGAGGCGTCGCGGTGCTGGTCGGCCTCGGCGCCGAGCAGGTCGCCCTGCCGGTCCAGCTGATCATGACCAAGGAACTGATCCTGACCGGCGTCTTCCGGTACGTCGACACGTGGCCGAAGGCGATCGCCGCAGCGCAGCGGCCCACCATCAATCTCGACGATCTCGTCACCGCGGAGTACCAGCTCGAGGACACCGAGGCGGCCCTGAACAGCGACTCGGACCCGCACAGTATGAAGTCGATCGTGGTGGTGTCGCAGGCCTAATCCTCCTCGGGTACGGCGAGGTGTCCGCGAGCGGCCGCGACCGCTACCCAGGGAATGGCCGAGAGGGTGCCGATTCCGAGGACCAGGAGTGCTGGTCGCAGGCCGAGCACGGACCCGAGGAGGCCGCCGAAGAGTCCGCCGAGGGGGCCCATCCCCCATTCGACCAGCCGGATGACGGAGCCGACGCGGCCGAGCAGTTCGGGCTCGACCGCGCGCTGCAGCATGGTCGCCCGGACGATGATCAGGTAGACGACGCCGAGCCCCAGGAGCAGTTGTCCGATTCCGATGGTGGCGATCACTACAAGGTGCGGGCCACCCGCGAATGGGATCAGCAGGTTGCCTCCGAGCAGCACAGCGGCGACGACCGCGGTCCAGGTGGTGCCGAACCGGCGGCTGACCGGAGTCGTGATCAGACCGGCCAGGAGGGGTCCGAGGGAGCCGAGTACCGCGATCGCGCCGATCTCCGCGGGAGACAGTCCGAGTTCGCGGACGCCGTACAGGATGTAAAGGGCGATGACGCCCCACTGGAAGAAGTCGAAGCTGCCCTTGCCGGCCGTGATGGCGACGATCCCGGGTCGGCCACGGAACGCTGCGAAACCTTCACGCAGCGACAGTCCGAACCGGCTCTTGCTGATCGGAGCGGGGTCGGGCCCGCGTCCCATCGCTTGGAGGACTGCTGCGACCAGGAACGAGGCGCTGTCGACAGCGATCGCCACAGGAGCCGTCAGCAGCTGTACAAGCACACCGCCGATGCCCGGTCCGGCTACGGCGGTGACGGAATCGGTCAAGGCGATGCTGCTGTTCGCTGCCGTCAACTGCCGTCGGTCGGTGACCAGGGCAGGGATGTACGCGGTGTGGGCAAGGCCATAGGCGAGGGCGAGGCTGCCTACGGCGAAGGTGACCACGTACAGGTGCGCCATCGTGAGCGTGTCGAATGCGGCAGCGAGCGGGACGGTACCGATCAGCAGGCCTTGGCCGATGTTGCACCAGAACAGCATCCGCCCGCGCCGGACCCTGTCGACGAGGACACCGAGGAACAAGGCGAGCAGGAGGCTCGGCAGCGCCTCCAGGGCCGTCAGGACGCCCATTGCCGCCGGACCGGCCGAAAGAGTGAGGACGGCGATCAGCGGGATGGCGAGCTCGCTGACCTGGGTCCCGGCGTTGGAGAGCAGCTGGGCCGACCAGAAGAAGGCGAACGGCCTGTTCCGGCGCAGTGGTATCACGTGGCCATTAGACCGGTACGACCTGTCCCGGGAGAACTGGATTGTTGCCCTGACCGGCCTTGGAGCCGCGTGGGAGGCTGGATCTCGGGAACACACGCAACTGAAGATCCCGGAGTGATCGATGAGAACCCGCTTCAAGCCAGACCGGAGCCTGACCGGCCGGATGCTGGCCACAACCTTCCTGCTCGGACTGCTGTACGTCGTCTTCGTCGCAGTGCTGATCGCCGTCACCAAGAGTGCGGTGTGGGCGATCGTGATTGCCGGCGGCCTGTTGTTCGCGCAGTACTGGTTCTCCGACCGGATCGCGCTCTACGCGATGCACGGCCGCATCGTCACGCCTGAAGAGGCGCCCGAGCTGCACGGCGTGATCGACCGGCTTTGCGCCCTCGCCGACATGCCCAAGCCCGCGGTGGCCATCGCAGATGTCGATATGCCCAACGCCTTCGCTACCGGCCGCAGCCCTTCCAAGGCGGTGGTGTGCGTCACTACTGGGGTCCTTCGCCGACTGGACGCGAACGAGCTCGAAGGCGTGCTCGCGCACGAGCTGTCCCATGTTGCGCATCGTGATGTCGCGGTGATGACCATCGCCTCGTTCCTCGGCGTACTGGCCGGTCTGACCACTCGTATCGGCCTCTACAGCGGCGTCGGCCGGAGCCGGGACCAGAACGCCGCAGTGGTGATGCTGGCCGTCGTGGTCGTTTCCGCGGTCGTCTATGCGATCTCCTTCCTGCTCACCCGGGCCCTGTCCCGGTACCGGGAACTGTCCGCGGACCGCGCCGCGGCCATCCTGACCGGCCACCCCTCCGCGCTGGCCTCGGCCCTGACCAAGATCAGCGGCGAGATCGCCCGGATCCCGTCCCGCGACCTGCGGCAGGCCGAGGCGTTCAACGCGTTCTTCATCGCCCCCGCCGCCGCGCCGGGCTTCAGCCTCTCCTCGCTGTTCTCCACCCACCCGACCTTGGAGCGCCGGCTGGACCAGCTGGCCACCATCTCGCGCGAGCTCGGAGAGCAGGTATAGATGGGCTTCCTGGACGCACTGTTCGGCCGGACCAAACCCGTCCCGCCGAACCTCGACCAGCTCTTCGGGCTGCCTTCCGCCTCGATCACCCTGCAGACGACCACCGGCTACCGGCCCACCGGCACCGGCTCGGTGTGCTTCAAAGCGGCTGAGGGTGGCGGGTTCGCCGCACTGCGTGAAGAGGTCGACAAGCTACTTGCCCTGGACAACGGCAAGTACACGAGCCACACCGACAGCTTCGGCTACACGTGGCTGATCCGCCAGACGGCCGACAGCGACCTGGCCGGCCTGGCGACCGATCTTCACTCGGTCAACAGCTCCCTTGTCGACGCCGGCTTCGGCCCGGCCCTGCTCTGCACGCTGATCGCCTTCAGTGACGGGACCCACCCGCTCGGCCTCGTCTACCTCTACAAACAGGGCACCTGGTACCCCTTCGCCCCCAGCGGTCCGAATCGCCGCGACAACACCGTCGAGCTCCAGATCAGGTCGGCCCTGGACAACGACCTCAAGATCGAGCCGGACCTCGCCCGCTGGTTCCCCCTGTACGGCGCGCCCGGCCTCTGACCGCCGTCAGGGCGTGCCGGAGGAGATCAGGTCGATACTCCGCTCGATCGGAAGGCAGACCGTGATCACCGTGCCATGCCCCTTCGGGCTGACCACATCGATCGAGCCACCGAGAGCCTCGACCCGGTCGCGCAAGCCGATCAGACCTGAACCGCCCTGCGGATCCGCGCCGCCGATGCCGTCGTCGGAGACGCGCAGCCGCAGGGTGTCTCCACGCTCCTCCAGGGAGACCTCGGCCTGCGACGCACCGGCATGCTTGCTGGCGTTGGCGAGCGCCTCCGAGACGACGTAGTACGTCGCCACCTCCACCGGCGCCGAGTACCGGGAGTCGGTCCCGAGCTGCAGGTCCACCACGACGGCCGACCGACGGGCCAGCGTCCGCAGGGCCGGACCGAGACCGCCCTCGGCCAGGATCGCGGGATGCAGGCCGCGGGAGATCTCGCGCAACTCGTCCAGCAGTTCGACGAGCTCCTCGGCGGTCTCGCCGAAGCGGTCCCGCAGGCCCGGCAGGTCATCGGGCACGGTGTCCCGGGCGAGGCGGAGCTCGAGCGCCAGCGACACCAGCCTTTGCTGCGCTCCGTCGTGCAGATCCCGCTCCAGCCGGCGCCGCATATCATCGCCCGCGGCGACCACCCGGGCACGGGAGGCCGCGAGCTGTGCCCGGTTCTCCGCGTTCGCGATCGCGGTGGCGACGATCTCGGTGAACTCGGCGAGCCGCCCCTCAGCACTGGCCGGGAGTCCGGCCTGGTGCGAGGACGCCACCGCCAGCGATCCCCACAGCCGGCCCTCGACGCTGATCGGTGCCCCGACCGCCGAGCGCGAGCCGACGGCGCGCGCGATGGTCGTGATCTCGCTGGAGTCGGCGGGCGGGTACCGGTCGACCCGCGCCGGCTGCCCGGTCTCGAACACCTGCGTGGTCACATTCAAGCCGCCGAGCGGTGACCTGGCGCCGACTCTGGCGATGGGATCGCCGCCGGTCTGGCTCCACAAGCCGACAACGGTCACAGTGTCCTCGGCCTCGTAGCGGGACACGGCCGTGTTCTCGGCATCGAACAGCCGGCCCACCTCTTCGGCGACCGACGCGAACAGCGCCTCGGACGGCGCTCCCCGCGCGACGAGCGTCGCCACCCGCCGAAGCGCGGCCTGTCCGTCGGCCATCCGGCGAAGCTCGGCCCGCGCTTCGGCGTTCTCGATGGCGGTGGCGACGAGTTCGGTGAAGCTCGCTATCTGCAGTTCGGTGTTGGCGGGGAACGGGATATCGCTGTTCGTCGAGGCGGCGATCACGCCCCACAACCTCCCCGCCACCACGATGGGGCAACCGACCGACGCCCGGATGCCCAGCTCATGGGCCTCGCGGGCAATCCCACCCTTCGCGCCGACGAAACTCTCGAGCCGGACCGGGCCGCCGGTTCGCCGGACGTCGCGCGCAACACTGAGGCCGATGAGGTCGAACTGCGTCCCGACGGCCAGCCGGCTGAGCCCCCGGCTCCAGGCCGCGACTCCGGTCACCGTCCCGTCCGCCTCGTAGCGCTCCATCCGGGCAAGATCGGCGCTGCAGAGCAGTCCGACCTCCCGGGTCACGGCCTCGAAGACCGCCGCTGGAGGTCCCGAGTGCGCGACCAGGGTCGCGACCCGTCGCAACGCCGACTGTTCCCGGGTCAGGCGCGCCGACTCCACGGCCGAGCGCCGGGACCGCGCCGCGAGCTCCGCCACCACGATCGCCGTCACCAGGAACACTCCCAGCGCGACGAAGTTCTGGGAGTCGGTGACCAGGCGCGAAGCATCCGGTGGCACGAAGAGGGCGAAGGCCGCGACGCTGACGACCGACGTGATCGCCGCCAGCCGCGCACCCCACAGGACGGCGACCGGCAGCACAGCGAGCAGGTAGAGCACCAGGAGACTGAGCGCGGGGACGTGCGGCTTCAGGAGCGCGACGACGCCACTCACGGCGGCAACCAGTGCCACGCTCGCGAGCAGCCTGCCCGACCAGCGAACGACGGCCGGGCTCATCCCGTTCTGCGCCATCTCATCGCTTCCCTCGCCGGACACCTGCGGGTTCGTCGCCGCCGGCGGCACTCCGGCCTCTGGAATTAGGCCGATTCTGCCACCTATCGCGCCGAGCGGGACCCCCTGCGTCGGGGCAGGCTGTCTCAGCCGCCGTGGCCGGTGAGGGAGGCGACTTCGGCCGGGGTCAGCTTGATCGCCGCGGCAGCGAGGTTGTCCTCCAGGTGGGCCACCGACCCGGTGCCCGGGATCGGCAGGATCGCCGGTGACCGGGCCAGCAGCCAGGCGAGCACGATCTGCCGCGGTGTGGCGTCGTACCGCTGCGCCAGTTCCTGGGTGGTCCGGTCATCGTCAAGATCCTGGATCGGCGCCCAGGGCAAGAAGACCAGTCCTTCCTGCTCGCAGAGGTCGACCAGTGACTCCGACCCCCGGTCGTTGACGTTGTAGCGGTTCTGGATCGATGCGATCGGGGTGAGTCGCTGGGCGTGCCGCAGCTGGTCCTCGGTGACGTTGGACAGCCCGATGTGCCGGATCTTGCCCTGTTCCTTGAGGGTGACGAGCGCCCCGATGGAGTCCTCCAGCGGCACAGCGGGGTCCGGCCGGTGGAACTGGTACAGCGGGATCTGCTCGAGCTTGAGCCGCCGCAGGCTCCCCTCGCAGACCTCGATCAGGTGCTCCGGCCGGCCGTTGGACGGCCACTGCCCCGGGCCCGTGCGCTCCAGACCACCTTTGGTCGCGATCACCAGATCGTCCGGATACGGGACAAGGGCCTCGCCGATGAGCTCCTCGCTGACGTGAGGCCCGTAGGAGTCCGCGGTGTCGATGAAGTTGACGCCGAGCTCGATCGCACGGCGCAACACCGCCTTCGCCTCGTCCCGATCGGCCGGCGGGCCCCAGATACCGGGCCCAGTGATGCGCATGGCACCGAAGCCGAGGCGGTTGACCGTCAGGTCACCGCCGATGTCGATCGTCCCGGCAGCTCCCGCGTCCACTGGTTTCGACTCGGACATCCCATCTCCCTTGATCTACGACTCACGACTGCGGCACCACGTCCGCTCTCGGTACTACGATGCCCGCTGGCCACCGCCCAGTCGTCACAGCAAGCGGCCACATCCCGTACCAGCTACCCGGAAGCCCTGACCACGCCTACTGTCGAGCCAACTGATCGAGGAGAACGGCGATGGGTCAACTGCTGTCCGTCGCCTCTCTCAACACCCGCGGGACCCCGCTCTTCGGTTCCCAGCTGGCCGAGCGGTACCAGGCGATCGGTGAGTTCCTCGAGGCCAGCGATGTGGACATCGTCAACTTCCAGGAGGTGCTCAGTTACTACCACCTGCGGCAGCTGACAAAGCATCTCCCCTCGTTCCGGTACACCGTTCATCGCCGCTCAACGGTGGGACCGGCCGGTGGGCTGGTGACGATGTCGCGACGCCAGACCGTCGGGAAGGTCTATCAGCGATTCCCGATGCCGCCGGCTCGGCTGACTGCATCGCTCCCCCGGCTGGCACGCTTCATGGCGCCGCTGAAGGGCATTCTGATGACCCGCCTTGAGGAACCCGCCGTGTGGGTCGTCAACACCCACCTGCTCGCGAACTTTGACGGCGACTGGTCGGCAAAGAACCGGTACTACGCACTGCACCAGCACCAGCTCGCGACCCTTGCTCGCGTCCTCGGCTCGATCGCCGGGCCTTTCATCGTCAGCGGCGACTTCAACGTCGCCCGGGACAGTTCGCTGTTCGAGGACTTCACCGCGGAGAGCCGGCTCGTAGACGCCTTCGGCGGCGCCTGCCCACCAACCTTCCACCCGGAATACCTGGGACCCGGGGAGTCGTCGCACTGCATCGACTTCCTGATGTTCTCGGGCGAGAAGATCCAGGCGGAGCAGGCACGGTTGATCTTCACCGACAAGGTCCCGCTGGCGAGCGGACCGGATTTCGTCTCCGACCACGTGGGGCTCGCTGTGACCGTGACGGTGGACTAGCTTCGGTGGAGAGCTCCTCGGAAGACGGCAGGATCCGCAGGCATCATCACCGCAAGGTTCTGTCTCGGGGCGCAGTGCAAACTGATGAACTCGTTGAAGAATTCCATCTTACCGAAGCCCGGATGGTGCACGACTTTCCTTTCGTGCATCCAGGCCGAAACCCGGTGATCTCGCCAGAGCCGGCGAAACAGAGCGCTCTGGGAAGTCAGTTCTTCGATCAACTCAGCGAGACGGGGATCATCCGGAAAATGACCGGCATCGGCTCTCGTCATGCCGATCATCTCACTGGCAATGTCTTCCCAGATATCTTGATAGCGATCGCGCGCCGTAGGCGACAGGAGCACCCACCTCATAGCATTCCGCTCGCGCGCCGGCATGGCATTGAAGTCGGCGTACAGGAAGGCCGCCGCCCTGTTGGCAGTGATGATCTCGAGGAAGGGTCCACACAGCATGACCGGCGTGTCGCCCATGAGGTCGATGACGCGTTGAACCCTCTGGTCGACAGTTCGGGATGCCGGCTCTGAAACAGCGTTCACCCGCGCCACTCCGGCGAGAGTGAACAAATGCCGTTGTTCGTCAGTTGTGAGGCGCAGGGCCTTCGTCAAACTGGCGAGCACCTGCGGTGAGGCGGTTCGCTGGCGCCCCTGCTCCAGGCGCGTGTAGTAGTCGGGACTCACCCCGGCGAGGTGCGCGACCTCTTCTCTGCGGAGGCCACGGACCCTCCGCCCACGCGTCGGCGGCAAGCCGACATCCAGGGGCTCGACCCGGGCCCGACACGAGCGCAGGAACGCCCCCAGTTCACTGTTTCTTGCTGCGGTCACGAGCGTGGCCCTGTGGTGCGGATCACACAATGAGGGTAGCACTCCGCTTCCTAGGTATCGAAGGCCCCCTTAAAGCATTGTCCGCCCCGAATGCCCGATGTTCCATCGAAGTGAGGAAAGAACGCACAATCGGAAAATCTCGGCTTGTCAGGTCGCACTGAATAACCGCTGAATACCACAGAAGTGCGAAACATAAGGAGTCAGCCAGCACCATGAGCATCGACAACGCAGCGAACTACGACCCGGCAGGTCAGAACTACGACACCATTATCGTCGGCGGCGGGGCCTCGGGATGTGTGGTGGCTGCGCGCCTCAGTGAGGACCCGAAGCGCAGGGTCCTGCTCCTCGAATCAGGCAACGCGGACACCGACCCCGCCATCCCGGCACCGCACGGTTCCTTCGCGCTGCAGTCCGGGGCGTTCAACTGGGCCGACCTGTCTGTTCCGCAGGAGAAGCTAGGCGGACGCCGAGTGATGGTGTCGAGCGGACACGTCCTCGGTGGCGGTGGCAGCATCAACTTCCTCGCCTGGTTCCGCGGCGTCCCACTCGACTACGACGGCTGGGCCAAGCGGGGGATGGCCGGCTGGGGCTGGGACGACGTGCTCCCCTTCTTCCGCCGCGCGGAGGACAACGAACTGGGCGCGTCCGCCTTGCACGGAACGGGCGGCCCCATGCCCGTGACCACGGCGCCCGACGTCAACCCGCTCTCCCTCGCCTTCATCACAGCCGGAGTGGAGAAGGGGCTCGACCTGAACCGCGACTTCAATGGCTCACACCGTGACGGCGTCGGCCTCATGTACAGCAACGTTCGCGACGGCGAACGGGTCAGCGCGGCGCGCGGCTATCTCCACCCCGTCCTGGACCGGGAGGGCCTCACCGTCCTCACCGGTGCCACCGCCCGCCGCGTCGTGATCCAGAACCGCGCCGTGACCGGCGTGGAGTACACCGACCCCGACGGTCGACGACACACCGCGCACTCACCCTCGGTTGTCCTGTCCGCCGGAACGCTCCGCACTCCGCACCTGCTCATGCTTTCCGGCATCGGCCCCGCCGACGAACTCACCGCAGCCGGCATCGAGGTTGTCACCGATCTGCCCGGGGTGGGCCAGAACCTCCATGACCACCCCATCGTCTCGGCAGGCTGGCCGGTCACCCAGGGCGAGACGTGGGCCACCGCAGCGAGCCTGGAGAACACCGAGCGGTACGCCGCCTCGCGCCGCGGCCCGCTGGCCTCGATTGGCCAGGCCGCAGCCTTCCTGCGCTGTGCCCCCGACGCGCCCGCCCCCGACATCCAACTCACCCCGATGCTGATGGACTTCACCACCATGTCGCTGTCCGGGTTCTCCTGCATCGTCACGCTGGTGACACCAGGGAGCAGAGGCAGCGTGCGGCTACGCCCGGACGACCCCCAAACGGCGCCGCTGGTGGACCCCGCCTATCTCACCGACGAGGCGGACGCATCGCTCCTGATCAAAGGGATACGACGGACGCTGGATCTCGGCTCGGCGGCCTCGATGAGAGCTTTCATCGGCGCGGAGAACCAGCCGAAGGCGGACTGGGACGACGACCGGATGCTGAGCTACGTACGGGACAGCCTCGAATCCATGAACCACCCGGTGGGCACCTGCCGCGCGGGCACGGATGACCTGTCCGTCGTGGATCCCGAGCTCCAGGTCCACGGCGTACAGGGCCTCCACGTCGCCGACGCGTCGATCATCCCGGACATCGTCCGCGGCAACACCCACGCCACCGCGGTCATGATCGGCGAACGAGCCGCCGACCTGCTCGGCTGACGACTCGCGGATCAGAAGCGCTGATCGATCCAGGTCGTTGCGTGTTCGACCAGCGGCCGGGCGGGGAACAGGTGGCAGGGCGCGCCGAAGATTGGGGCCTGTCGGCCGATTCCTGCGGAGAGAGCGGACCGGGCGATCGCCTCGATGTAGCTGCTTCCGTTGGTGACCGCGTCGTAGTCGAAGGCGCCACGTGAGGTGTCGATGGCCCGGAACGGGTGCCAGACGGTGCCGCCACCTGTGCTGACGGGCATCTCGTAGGACACCCATCGTTTGGGTTCGGCTGTGGCGATGCGCTCGGCATGGTGGATGAGCGTGAGGCTGTCCAGGGGTGCGCCGAGCAGGAGGATCGTCGCGTTTGCCTCGACCAGACGTACGAGCGGCGAACCGGGTCCCCAGGGGTCGTCGTCGAGGCTGCTGTGAGTGAGCCAGTCAGCGTGCGGTCCGACTGCGACCAGATTCATCTCGGGGTGGGCGCTGCGGTGGGCGCCGGGCCAGGTCCTGATGCGTTCGGGGAGCCGACCGTAACGGCGCCGGGCTTCGGAGACGGCGGGATCGAAAGGTGGCATGCCAGTCCGATAGGCGGCTTGTCGATCCTCGGGCCAGCTGGCCAGGTGGTAGGGGTTGTCCTCCCATCCGGCGTACGCCGTGATCGTTCCGTCCGTGCCACAGGCTTTCAGGAGACCTCGCATCACTCCTTCGACTCCGCCGACGATCCACGGAAACGCCGACAACCGGCTGTGGACCATCACGATTCCGCCGGCGGGCAGCCCGCTATCGGTGAGGGCACCGGCGAGTTGATCCGCCGTGATCCACTGCGCGTCGGTCATGGCTCAGTGTTCCTCATGATCGGGTTCGGGCGGCTGACGCCCAGGTCAGAGCCCTGATGACAAAACGAAGGCCTGGACCGTATGGTCCAGGCCTTCTTTGGTAGCGGGGGCAGGATTTGAACCTGCGACCTCTGGGTTATGAGCCCAGCGAGCTACCGAGCTGCTCCACCCCGCGCCGTTGTTGTGTCTTTAGTTTAGGGGATGGGGGCCGTGCAACCAAATCGGTTCCCGGCGTGCCGCTGACCTGCGAAAACCTGTACTGCCGGGGGTGGTCTGGGCGTACCGTCCCGGTATGTCCCGCGTCACTATCCGGCCGTTCGAGAGCGGCGATCTGCGTGCTGCCGCTGTACTGCTCGCTGAGCGGCACGCATTGCATCGGCAGCGTCATCCCCTGTTGCCGGCGGAGTACGAAGATCCGAAGCTCGCCCTGGTCGAGGTTACTGCGGCTTGGGAGACCGAAGGTGCTTCTGGTTCTGTCCTGCTGGACGGTGACGAGCTCAGCGGATACTTGCTGGGGGCTCCTAAACCGTCGCCGGTGTGGGGGCCGAACGTCTGGGTCGAACGCGCCGGGCAGGCCGTGAAGGAACCAGAGACTATTCGGGATCTTTACGGGGATGCGGCAAGCAAGTGGGTGGCGGACGGTGCGACAGCGCAGTACGTGCTGGTGCCGGATCTGCCGGAGCTGGTCGATGCGTGGTTCCGTTTGGGGTTCGGGGCACAGCACGCGCACGCAGTACGGGCTGTGCCGAGCGAGCCAGCGGCTGCGCGGTCCGACCTGACCGTACGACGTGCTGGGCGCGGCGACATCGCAGTACTGGCTGAGCTGGATCTTGTCCTGCCGCAGCATCAGGGATTGTCGCCGGTGTTCTCGGCCGGGGAGGTGCCGACGCTGGAGGAGGCGCTGGCCGACTGGGAGGAGGCGATCGACGACCGGGAGTACGCGACCTTCGTTGCCGAGCGCAACGGCAAGGTGATCGGTTCGTCGATCGGGTGCTCGTTGGAGAAGTCCCAGGCACACAGTGGGTTGGCTCAGCCGGACAACGCCGGGTTCCTCGCCTATGCGGCGGTACTGCCCGAGGCGCGCGGGGCCGGCGCCGGGAGGGCGCTCGGCGAGGCAGTACTGACCTGGGCGGCCGAGGTCGGCTACGACTCCGTGGTGACGGACTGGCGGGTCACGAACCTGTTGTCGTCCAGGGCCTGGCCGCGGTTGGGTTTCGCGCAGACCTTTCACCGGGTGCATCGGATGATCGGGCACTGACCGGCTTGTCCACAGGTTCGGAACTCGTCGGCGGAAACGCTGACGATCGGTGCACTTTCTAGGGCAGGAAAGAAACGCCTGCAGCAAGAGCAGGCGTTCGACGAATCGCCCTGGAGGCAGCCCTATGACTTGCATGACCTCGTCCCATATCGCCCTGGTGACTCGTCGTATCGTGGCCGGATGTGCGCTCGGTCTAGCCGCCCTGACAACTCTGGCGACACCGGCGTCGGCTGCGGGAACGGCTTCCCGGGTCTGGTTCGGTCAACCTCCATCGACTCAGCAGAGGACGTGCACCTTGGACGGATTCGCGATCGACCAACTGCCCGCCGGGCTCGGTTCGCCGAGCGACTTCGAGTACGAGTGGGAGGACGTGGCCTTCCACAGCAGGGTCTGGGAGACCGGGCCCGATCCTGAGGGAGCCACCAAGGTGGATCTGACGATGAAGACGATCCGGGGTGAGCAGGTGATCGACCTGGAGACCCTGCGCGAGTTCCTGACCGAATACCACGAGAAGGATCCGGCCGAGTGGAAGCTGACGCCGCTCCGGATCGGCACCTACGGCGGGTACGCGGCCGACGGCCAGGCGTTCTTCTTCGTCTCCCCGGGGGTCGCGGCCGAGGTGTCGATCGACCGGGCCCGCTACAGCCAGGAAGATCTGCTGACCACCGCAGCGGGCTTCCATCCGGAGGACTCCGTCTGACCCGTGATGGGGCCGACAAGCCGGTAGGTGCCGCTGGCAAGTAAAACGGGCGGCGACACCGATCGTCTCGGTGTCGCCGCCCGGGGTCCAGCCAGTCTCTGCGCCGGCCCTGCCCTCTTCCCAGTTGGTGTCAGCCGGTCAGCGGAATCAGCCGGTCGGGGAGCTTGGTGGGGTCGAGGGTGGAGTTGTCGGCGGGGACGACGGGTTGCCCGACGGCGTTCCGCTCGGCGTTGGAGTCGGCGTCGGCGTCGCGTTGCTGGCGGTAGCGGCCCGTTCGACCGCGGCGTTCATCTTGTTGACCTGGTTCTGGTACTCGGCCAGGTTGCCCGCCTTCAAAGCCGCCTGGGCCGCGTCGTACGCCGTTTGGGCCTCGGTGAGCGCCTGCTTGATCGTCTGGTTGGCCGGTGGCTGGGTAGGCGGTGGCTTGGTTCCGCCGCCGGGATCCTCACCGGTGTCGACCGAGGCGTTGAAGACCTTGCCGAGGGCTTCCTGCAGGGTCGAGCCGAAGGCGACGCGATCACCGAAGCCGACCAGCACGTAGCGCAGGACCGGATAACTACCTGCGCCACTCGTGCGGACCGAGTACACCGGCTGGACGTAGAGCAGACCACCGCCCAATGGCAACGTCAGCAGGTTCCCGTACTGCGCACGGGCACCGCTGCTCGGCTGGTTGAGCGGCAGCAAGGCTGTACGGATCGAATCGTCGGTCTGGAACTTGTTCGCGACTTGTCCTGGACCAGGTATCTGCACGTTGCCCGGCAATCGAAGGATCCGGAACTGCCCGTAGTCCGGCGAGGATGCCTCGGCATCGACGGCCATGAAGGCGGTCAGGTTCTCCCGTTCCGCGTTTGGCACATAGACAGAAGTCAGGGAGAACTTCGGCTCCGGCTGGTCCGGCATCCGCAGTGACAAGTAGAACGGAGGCTGCTTTTGTACCGTGGAGTCAGCAGTGCTGGTGCCGGTCGGGTCGGCGGGCACCCGCCACAGGTCGCTGTTCTGGTACCAGGTGCCGGGGTCCACCACGTGGTACTTGGCCAGCAGGTCGCGCTGCACCTTGAAGATGTCCTCGGGGTAGCGCAGGTGCGACATCAGGGCGGGCGAGATGTCGGACTTGGGCTTGACCGTGCCGGGGAAGGCCTTCATCCAGGTCTTCAGGATCGGGTCGCTGTCGTCCCACGCGTACAGGTCGACCGAGCCGTCGTAGGCGTTCACGACCGCCTTGACCGAGTTGCGGATGTAGTTGATCTCCTCGCTGGGCTGCGAGGCGATCGCGCCGCGACCGGTGGTGGTGTCGCGGGTGCTGTCGTCCAGGGCGACCTTCTGCGAGTACGGGTAGTTGGCCGTGGTGGTGTAGCCGTCGATGATCCAGACCACCTGACCGTCCACGACGGCCGGGTACGGGTCGCCGTCCGGGGTCAGCCACGGGGCGGCTTTCTCCACCCGCTCGCGCGGGTTGCGGTCGTAGAGGATCTTCGAGTCGCTGTTCACCCGGCTGGACAGCAGGATGTTCGCGTCCCGGAACTTGGTGGCGTAGAGCAGCCGGTTGCCGAAGGAGTCGAGTCCCACGCCGCCCTTGCCGGTGTACGTGTTCAGGGTCGGGTCACCGCCGGTCTTGCCCTCCGGGGTGTCCAGCTCGACCGCGGGAGCGCCCTTGGGGGCTCCGACGATCGAGTAGTCCGGGGACTGCTCGCCGAAGTAGATCCGCGGCTCGTAGTCACCGAGCTCACCGGTCGGCGGCAGGTCCTTCTCCGACCACACCGGCGACCCGTCCTCGGCCCGCTGGTTGCCGTAGGCCGCGACCACACCATAACCGTGGGTGTACACGGTGTGGTCGTTGTTCCAGTTGCGCTGGCCCGCCGGCAGCCGGTCGACCTGCACCTCGCGAACGGCGATCACAGTGTCGCGGACCTCGTTGCCGATCTTGTAGCGGTCGACGTCGAGGTCGGTCGGGAAGGAGTAGAAGCCGCGCACCTGCTGCAACTGCTCGAAGGTCGGACCGACCACGCTCGGGTCGATCAGCCGGATCCCCGGCAGCACCTCCGCATCGGACGACAACTGCTGCGGTTTCGCCTGCGTCGTTGCCGCGTAGTCGATGACCTTGGTGTTCTCCAGCCCGTACGCCTGCCGGGTCGCCTCAATGTTCTTGGTGATGTACGACGCTTCCTTCACCGGCTCGCTCGGGCGGACGCGCAACTGCTGAAGGGCCGCCGGCCACAACGCGCCGAGCAGGATCGCGGACAGCACCAGCACCACGGTGCCGACCCCTGGGAGCAGCCAGGTCTTGCGCACGACGTTCGCGAAGAACAAGCCGGCACAGAGCACCGCTATGACCGCCAGAATCTCCTTGCTGGGCAGGACCGCATGGTCGCCCGTGTAGGAGATACCGGTGAAGAGACGACTGTCGGAGGTGGTCAAGCCGTACCGGTCGAGCCAGTAGCTGAAGGCCTTGAGCAGAACGAGCAACCCGAGCAGCACCGAGAACTGGACCTGCGCGGAGCCGGAAGCTTTTTGGCCCTTCGCGGACGGGCGGAACCCGCCGTACAGGTAGTGGGTGATGATCGCGGCGACCAGGGAGAGCAGGACGATCGAGTAGCCGAAGCCGAGCAGGACGCGCAGCCACGGGTAGTCGAAGACGAAGAACGAGATGTCCAGGTTGAACTGCTTGTCCTTGATCCCGAACGAGGTCTGGTTCCGCCAGGCCAGGAAGACCTTCCACTCCCCCGAGGCGGCCGAGCCGCCGAAGATCAGCATCAGGGCGCCCAGCACGCCGACGGCGATCTTGCCGCGCTGCTGCAGCATTTCGCCGTACCGCTCGAAGCCGGGGCTCGGCGACGGGGCGAGTGCGACGCGTGGACGGGTGCGGAACGCGATGATCACGTTCGCCACCACCGCGGCGGCCATCAGCAGCCCGACCACGAAGAAGAGCAGCACCCGGGTGCCGAGCACGGTGCTGAACACCGAGCCCAGATCGAGCGACCGGAACCAGAGCCGCTGGGTCCACAGGTCGGTGAAGACGCTGAAGAGGATCAGCAACACGATCAGGGTGGCGATGGTGGGCAGCAAGGCTTTGGGCCGCTGACCGGGCGTTCGCCGCGACCGCCGCGGCTCCTCCGGCATGTCATAGACGCCGTCGCTCATGATCGCTTCTCCTCGTCGTCACTCTCAGCCTCGACTCCACCGTTCGCTGACGCGGCAGCGGCCGAGGGTTCGAATGTCAAAGACAGTACTTGGCAAAGCGTGGGGACCAAGTCGCTCCCCGTGAGAACCGCCGAATCCTCGTCGTGTGTGCGCAGCCGGACGGCGCCGAAACGGTCGCCCTCGCGCAGGACGGCGGCGACCATCCGGACCTCGTGCCGACGCGGATCGCTGCCGGCCATCCGGGCCAGTTCCGCGTCCGACTCGGCCTCGGACAGACCTGCCTCGGCCGCGGCAGGCAACACGATCCGCTCGACCGCCAGGGCGCAACCACTGACGCCGTCGGGCCACTCGATCTGTGCCAGCGCGTCGGCCAGGTGCTCGTCGTCGACGCCACCGGGAAGCTCGCCCTGGGCCACCGGGGTCAGCGGCTGCGAGGCATCCTCCGCGCCGAGCTCGGCGGCCAGTTGGGGTTCGGCCCGGAGCAGGTCCTCGGTCGGCACCAGTGCGAACAGCTGCGCGGGCTGGTCCCAGCCCGCGCCGCTGACGTGCTTCTCGATCTCGATCACCGCACGGCTCAGAGCATCGGGGGGCAGAGTTCCTTCAGGACCTACGGGGTACATGCCGGGACGTCTCCAGTTCCACTGGCCAGTGCTGTCAGTGCGCCGATCGCCTCGTTCAGGGTGGTGATCTTCACCAGGCGGATGTCCTTCACGCCGGAGTGCAGGGCGGCCTCGCAGTTCGGGCCCGGGACCAGGAACACGGTCGCCCCGTCCTCCTTGGCGCCGGCGATCTTCTGCTGGATGCCGCCGATGGCGCCGACCTGGCCGAGCGCGTCGATGGTGCCGGTGCCGGCGATGTGCTTGCCGTCCAGCAAGGGCCCAGGGGTCAACTTGTCGTAGATGGCCAGCGCGAACGCAGTACCGGCGCTCGGGCCGCCGATGTCCTGGCCGAGGCTGATGGACACCTTCACCGCGGAATAGACACCGACGTTGATGCCGACCATCGGACGGGTCGGGTCATCCGGCGCCGCCGCAGCCTTGACAACCACGGTCTGTTCCTTGCCGCCGCGGCGGACCAGGAAGGTGACCTCGTCGCCGACCTTGTTCTTCCGGACCAGATCGCCGACCTGCGGGACGAGCTTCGCCACGACTCCGTCGACCTTCAGGATCACGTCACCGGCCTTGAGTTGGCCGTCGGCCGGGCTGTCCGGCGACACCGACGACACCATCGGGTTGTACGGCACGCCGGCCTCTTGCAGGGCCGCGGCGACCGCGCTGTCCTGCGAGCCGGTCATCTCCGCGGTGTTCTGCTGCTCGACCTCGTCGGCGCTCTGGTCCGGCGGATAGATGATGTCGCGCGGGAACAGGTCGTGGTGCGGGTCGAGCCAGTTCCGCATCGCCTGCGGCAGGGTGAGTTCGCGGTCCGGCGAGGTCACCGACACCGTGGTCAGGTCGAGCACACCGGTGGTCGGGTAGGTCTGGTGGCCGGTGACCTCGATCACCGGCTTGCCCTTGGTGTCCCCGAGGGTGTCGCGCACCGGGCCCGGGCTGAACGACACGAACGGCACCGCGAAGACGGTGACGAGACCGAGAGAGAAGACGAGCACGAGGATCGAGGTGACCAACGTGGCGGTACGACGAGTCACGAACCCTGCCCTGCGATCTTGAGCTTCTGGAAGAGACCGCGCAGTCGCCCGCGCGGCTCGGGGACGGCCCGGGGGCCGGGTGCAGCGAGGGCCTCGTTGAACCTGCGGAAGTCCTCGACGGAGGCGAAGGCGCCACCGGACCGGCGCGGACCACGGCTCCGGCCGCGCCAGGCCGCCCAGCACATGGCCGCGACGGTGGCTGCCAGCGGGAACGCCAGCCAGGCCAGCACCTTCATCCGGTCACCTTCATGCGCCCCAGCGTACGTGTCAACAAGCACCGACCCACTCGCTGGCACCGTCGGTGAAGGACTGCTGTTTCCAAATCGGAACCTCGGCCTTGAGATCGTCGATCAGCCGCCGGCACGCGGTGAAGGCCACCTCGCGGTGCGCGGCGGCCACACCGACGATCACCGCGGCGTCACCGATCACCAGCGGACCGGTCCGGTGCACGGCCGCGAGCGCGATCACGGCCGGGTCCTCGCAGATCCGTTCGGCGACCTTGCGCAGGTGCTCCAGCGCCTCCGGATGGGCCTCGTAGCTCAGCTCGTCGACGGGCCGGTCGTGGTCGTGGTTGCGCACGGTGCCGACGAAGAGCGCCGTACCGCCGGCCGCGGGATCGGAGATCGCGGCCAGCACCTCGTCGCTGGACAGCACGGACTCACGGATGTCCAGCAGCCTGATCGCCTCTGTCATAACCATTCCTCAACTCTGCGCCCGAGAACCTAGCTGCGCCCAATAATCTGGAAGGGCGTTCGCTGATGGAGGAACGGTACGCGGTAACCAGTACGTTGGAGTTGTACGCCCCACTGCACAGGAAGGCCCACTCCGATGAGCGACGAACCGGACAACCCGTTCAAGGGAACTCCGTTCGAGGCCATGTTCCAGCAGTTCTCCGGTGCGGCCGGCGCGGGCGGCGCCCCTGACCTGAACGCGATTTTCGCTCAGGTCCAGCAGCTGCTCAGCGGTTCGACCGACGGCAAACCGGTGAACTGGGATCTGGCCAAGGACATCGCCCGTAAGACCGTCTCCGCCACCGGAGACCGGTCCGTCACGCAGACCGACCACCAGCGAGTGGCCGACGCGGTGCGGCTGGCCGAGCACTGGCTGGACCAGGCGACCACGTTGCCCGAGGCGTCCGCCACCTCTGCCGCCTGGAGCCGGGCCGAGTGGGTGGAGAACACCCTGCCGGTCTGGCAGACCGTGGTCGACCCCGTGGCCGAGCACGTGGCCGGCGCGATGGGCAGTGCTCTGCCGGCCGAGGCGCAGCAGCTCGCCGGGCCGATGGCAGGCATGCTCCGCCAGCTCGGCGGCTCCATCTTCGGGGCCCAGGTCGGGCAGGGACTCGGCGAGCTGGCAGGCGAAGTGGTGAGCTCGTCCGACATCGGACTGCCGCTCGGCCCTGCCGGTCAGGCTGTACTGATCCCCGACAACGTCGCGAAGTTCGCCGAGGGTCTCGGCCTGACCGACGAGGACGTCCGGCTGTACCTGGCTCTGCGCGAGTGCGCGCACCAGCGGCTGTTCGCCGGGGTGCCGTGGCTACGGCAGCACCTCTTCGCCCACGTCGCCGACTACGCCGCGGGGATCGAGGTCGACACCGGCAAGATCGAGCGCGCGATGGCCGACGTGGACATGCAGAACCCGGAGGCGATGCAGGCAGCCCTTGCGGACGGCCTGTTCGAGCCCGAGGACTCCGAGCAGCAGAAGGCCGCACTCGTCCGCCTCGAGACCGCGCTCGCCCTGGTCGAGGGCTGGGTCGACGACGTCGTCCGCGAGGCGACCAAGGACCGGATGCCCGCCGCCGTCCAGCTCGCAGAGACCGTACGGCGCCGCCGCGCCGCGGGTGGTCCCGCGGAGCAGACCTTCGCCACTCTCGTCGGACTCCAGCTCAGGCCACGTCGTCTGAGGGATGCGGCGAACCTGTGGGCCGCAGTACGGGATGCGCGCGGGATCGAGGGGCGCGACGAGCTGTGGTCGCACCCGGATCTGTTGCCGACCGCCACCGACCTGGACGACCCGATCGGGTTCGCCCAGCACGCGGGCGAGCTGGCCGACATCGACATCAGCGACTTCCTGACTGATGAGTCCAGTTTGACCGACGAGTCCAGCCTGACTGATGACGACGACCCGAAGGATGACGAGGGCAACCAACCGGGCACCGACAAGTGACGTTGCATGACGACGCGACCGCGGTTCTGACCGACTGGGAACCGCCGGACGCCGCCCAGGCGGAGCTGCGCCTGCACTACCTGAACCATCTCGCGAAGTACGAGGACGCGATGTGGCGCAGTTGCCGGCCAGAACATCTGACGGCCTCCGCCCTGGTCCTGGATCCGTCCGGGACCAGGGTGCTGCTGACCCTGCACAAGACGGTGAACCGCTGGCTGCAACTCGGCGGGCACTGCGAGACGGGCGACACCTCGCTCGCCGCCGCCGCGTTGCGGGAGGCGACCGAGGAGTCCGGCCTGAGTGGTCTGCGGATCGACCCCAATCCGCTACAGCTGTCGCGTCATGAACTGCTGGCCGGCGGCTGCAAAGGCGCCTTCCACCTCGACGTTCAGTACTTGGTGACCGCCGGCGCCGCTACGGAGTTCGTAGTCAGCGAGGAGTCGCACGAGCTGGCCTGGTTCGGGATCGACGCGTTGCCGGACGGCATCGACCAGACGGTCGAAGACCTGGTGAAGAGGGCGTACCGGCCGGTCATCTGATGGTTCACGGGCCGGTGGGGCCGTCGTTGCCTCCCCTGTGCCCTGCCGATCTCACCGCCCCTGAACGGCACCGGCAGGGCTGTTGCCAACGACGGCCCCAATGCTCCCCGTGACTTGCTCCCCGTGAGTCCCCCGCTACCCCGTGAGTTCCCCCGTACCCCGCTGCCTGGTGAAACGAGCCAGCGGGGAGAAGGTGACGGGTCAGGCACCTCGAAGAATCGAGCGGGTCGCATCCCAGCCCTCGAGGCCCGGATCCAGCCGCGCCAGGTCGGCCGCCGAGCGCAGCCGATGCCAGCCGGGACCGATCGCGACAGCGTGCCTGCGGGGCTTCACTTCCTCGAGCGCGGCCAGTGGGGTGTCGAAGCCGGGCGAGGCCGCCGCGACCCAGTCAGCAACCGGTAGACCCACCCCGATGGCAGCGAGCGTCCCGTCCTCAGCAGGAGTCACCGCAATGTCAGCCGAGCTCAGTGCGCGGAACAACTTCCCGATCAGGAGCCCCGGCAGGTCCGGCACATCATGGCTGACCGCTACCACGGCCGCTGCGGGTCCCACCTGAGCAACGGCATCCAGTACCGGCCGGGCCGCGTCAACGCCGTACGCGGGTGTTCCTGGCCAGGTGAGTGCAGCGACCTCCGCCACGGCCGATTCATCCCCGCCGGCAACGGCCACGGCAACATCGACCCGGTCAAGAGCCGCCAGTACTTCGTACGTGTCCTCGGCCAACGCCAACCGCCAGGCACCTGGCTCACGCCCCGGCGGAGCCCACGTGGCAGCCGCCGGAACCACCATGACGACGACGCGACGGTCATTCATCCGGCAACCTTCGCACAGCTCCAAGCAGGACGCCCCGCCCAGGGATCACCCGGGCGGGACGTTGCGTCGTACGGAGGGCTAACCGACGGGGGCCAGTTCGCGCTCTTCCTCAGGGGCGGTGGTGGGGACGGCGTGCTTCGGCTGCTTGCCGCGGATCCACTTGGGGGCCCACCAGTTGGCGTCGCCCAGCAGGATCATCGCGCTGGGGAGGACGACCGCCCGGATGATGGTCGCGTCGATCAGGATGGCGACGGCCAGACCGACTCCGAGTTGCTTCATGTCCAGCGTGCTCAGCGTCGCGAAGACGGCGAACACCCCGATCATGACCGCGGCCGCACTCGTCACCACACCGGCCGAACCGGTGATGCCGTCCGCGACCGCCTGCCGGGTCGGCACTCCCTTGAGCACGGACTCGCGGATCCGGCTGACCACGAACACGTGGTAGTCCATCGACAGCCCGAACAGCACCACGAAGAGGAACAGTGGCAGCCAGGAGACGACCGAACCGTTCGACCGGAAGTCGAGGATGCCCTCCGCCCAGGTGTTCTGGAACACCGCCGTCAGGACCCCGTACGCCGCACCGGCGCTCAGCAGGTTGAGCAGGATCGCCGTGACGGCGACGACCACGGACCTGAACGTCACCACCATCACGATGAACGTCAGCAGCAGGACGAACCCGATCACCAGCGGCAACTTCGCCCGGGTGTGCGCCGCGTAGTCGACATCGGCCGCCACGAACCCGCCGACCGCATACTCGACGCCCGGCACCTTGCCGACGGTCTGCGGCATCAGCTCTGTGCGCAGCTTGGTCAAGGAGTCCCGTGCCTCGTCGCTGCCGCCTTCATGGGGACTTGCGACCTCGAGCACGGTGACCGTGCCGTCCTTGGAGACCCGCGGCTCCTCCAGCCCGTCCTGCGCATACAAGTTGTCGCTCTTCGTCCGCTGGACCAGCTCGGCCAGGGCAGCCTGTACTGCCGGCTGCTGATTCGCCGGAGCCCGTACTGCGACCTCGTGGCTCGTGCCGGTGCTCGGGAAAGCCGCGGTGAGGCGGTCGTACGCCTTCATGACTGCCGTGTCTCGCGGAAGGTCCTCGGTACCGGGGAACTTCAGCGTCATGCCGAGTGCGGGTGATGCCACTGCGAGTAATGCGATCACAGAGACGAGCAGGGTGGCCACCGGGTGCTTCAGGGCCGGTTTCAGCACCTTCGGCCAGAAGCGGGGCTCACCATTGCGCGCGGTGAGGCGCCACAGCAGCGGGATGCGCGGGCGGTCCACCCAGCGGCCGAGCTTGGCGAGCACCGCCGGCAGCACGGTCAGCGAACCGACCACCGCCACGGCGACGACCATGATCGAGCCGACCGCGAACGAGGAGAACACCGCGTCCCGGGCGAGGAACAGCCCGGCCATCGAGATGATCACCGCGATACCGGAGACGACGACCGCGTGGCCCGACGTCGCGGCAGCGATCTCGACCGCGTCGACGTGACCGCGGCCCTTGGCTCGCTCCTCGCGTTCCCGGCGGACATAGAACAGCGAGTAGTCGACTCCGACCGCCATGCCGATCAGCAGGATCACGCTGTTCACCGCGTCGACCGCGGGGACCAGTTGGGAGGCGGCCGCCGAGAGCCCGATGGCCGCGGCGACCGAGGACAGAGCGAGCAGCAGCGGCACCGAAGCGGCGATGAGTGCGCCGAACGCGATCAAGAGGATCGCCAGCGTCACCGGCAGGCTGAACATCTCGGCCCGCTGGAAATCCTTGCCCAGTGTCTCGTCCAGCGCCTTGCCGATGGACTCGTTCCCGACCTCCTCGATCCGCAGGCCCGGGTGCTCCTGCTGGATCTTGGCGGTGGTGTCGAGCAGCGGCTGCACCCGGTCGGCCTCGTCGTCGCCGTCCTTCAGGGTGACCCTGACGATCAGGGCCTCCTTGCCCGGCGACAGGATCGGCCGGGCGACCTCCGCGACCCCACCGAGGGCGCGCATCCGCTCCGTCACGACCCCGGCAACCTTGTTCGCCTCGGCCTGGTCGAGAGCCCCCGATGGCGCTGTGATCAGCACACTCTCGACGTCCGGGTCGTCGAAGTTGCCGGCCTTGACGATGTTGTCGGCCCGGGTCACCTCGCCGATGTCGCCCTCGTTGTCGGACTCCTTGGTGCCGGTCATCGACCCGAGCGCGAAGCAGGCGACGACGACCATCACCCACATGCCGATCGCCCGCCACGGATGGGTGGCACTCCAGCGTGCCGCCCGGACCGTGAGTTGTCCCCTGGCCATGGTTCCCTACCCCTCTGCGCCCCCACGGCGCACCCTCCCAGCCCGGCCCGACGCCTCGCTGGTCACGGGTCTCAGCCTCCCGGCCGGCGGGGGTGCACCACCATGCAGGAATCCACCCAGTCCTCCCTGGGGCCTGCCCCACCCCGCCCCTGGCGAAAACCCCACCCACCCCCTGCGAGAAGCCCCAGCGACAGGCTCGCAGTACGGGTCTCAGAAGTCGTCGAGGGTGAGGTTGGCGGCGGCGGTGATGCCTTCGAGGTAGCCCTCGGCGCGCTCGGATTTGGGGTAGCGGTGGACCAGTTTCCAGAACGCAGCGTTGTGGGCCGGCTCCACCAGGTGAGCGAGCTCGTGCACCAGGACGTAGTCGACGACCCAGGCCGGCATGGTCTGCAGACGGACGGACAGGCGGATCGAACGGTCCGCCGGAGTACAGGATCCCCAGCGTCGATTCTGGTTCGAAACCCACCGGACAGACGCAGGTTCGGGCACTTCAGGGAGGTGACGACACGCCAATTCGTGTGCTCTGGCCAACAATTTATCGTCCGACACGCGGGACCGGCTGCGCTGCCTGTCGAGGCGCTGGAGCATGGTTTCGACCCAGCGCGCCTCCTCCGCGGCGGACAGCCGGTCGGGCATCAGCACGACCACCCGCTCGCCGTCCCGGTAGGCGCTGACGGTCCGCTTCCGCCGCTTGCTGCGGCGGATGTCCACGTACGGCGGGATCGGGCGCGGTGGAGAGTCGGCCATGGATCAAACCGTATCTCCCGATTCCCCCAACTTTTTTCCGTCCACACCCTGTGCACGAACGTTTCCGCAGGTCAGAGGCCATTTCGGGAAACCCTGATCGTTGTTTGTTCACATCCTGTTCCCCCGCTCGTCCACAGTGCCGCCCGGCGTGCCCCACAGCTTGCCCACAGGGTTATCCACAGGCGTGGACAACCGGGTCTTGCCAGCACGCCGGGCGCCTCCTAGCGTCAATGCCAACAAGCTCCCGGACCGCCTCCGGGGCCGCTCGGAGGGGAAGCCGAGTGGTTCCGGAGGCGGACTCCCGGGAGCTTGTTCCGTGACGGAACAAATCCGGGAAAGGGTTTTCCCAGCGGTGCCCGGACCGGGAGTCGCGCTTGAACGGCGCCCAGCCTGCCGTAGGGTGAATCCCGACTGGGCCGAACGGCCTACGGCAGGAACCACTGCCGTTAGCATCCACGACGGCCAGGGGCCAACCACCCCGGCTGGTATTCAGAGCAAGGAGAGGGCCCTCATGGCAGAGACCTGGAGCGGCGAGTTCTACTGCGTCAAGTGCAAGGCCAAGCGCACCGCCGACGGCGAGGTCAAGGTCAACGACAAGGGCACGCGCATGGCCAAGGCCAAGTGCCCCGAGTGCGGTACGAACCTGAACCGGATCCTCGGCAAGGCCTGACGCACCAAGTCGTAGGGGCGGTGGTGGGACCCACCCGGGTCGTACCACCGCCCCTGTGTCGTTCCGGCTTGGGCGACCCGACAGAATAGGACCGTGTCAGACCTCCCCCGCAAGGCGTTGAGCCGGACCGCCAAGCTCGCCAGCCTGCCGCTCGGCGTCGCCGGGCGCGCGACGGTCGGTCTGGGCAAGCGGATCGGTGGTGCTCCGGCCGAGACCGTACTGGCCGAGTTCCAGCGCCGGACCGCGGACCAGCTGTTCTCCGTCCTGGGAGAGCTCAAGGGCGGCGCGATGAAGTTCGGGCAGATGCTGAGCCTGATGGAGACCGCGATGCCCGAGGAGCTCGCGGCGCCGTACCGGGCGACTCTGACCAAGCTGCAGGACTCCGCACCACCGATGCCGGCCTCGACCGTGGACACGATCCTTGTCCGGGAGCTGGGCAAGCGCTGGCGGGACCGGTTCGAGGAGTTCGACGACCTGCCCGCCGCGGCCGCGTCGATCGGCCAGGTGCATCGAGGCATCCTCAAGGACGGCCGCGAGGTCGCGGTCAAACTGCAGTACCCAGGCGCCGCGGAGGCGCTCAGATCCGACCTGCGCCAGCTAGGGCGGTTCGCCCGGACGTTCGGCACGCTGATCCCGGGGCTGGACGCCAAGCCGCTGATCGCCGAGTTGCAGGAACGCATCGGCGAGGAACTGGACTACGACCGCGAGGCCCAGGCCCAGCAGCAGTACGCCGACGCCTTCAGGGACCACCCCGAGTTCGTGGTCCCCCGCGTCATCAAGCACTCCCCCTCGGTCATCGTGTCCGAGTGGATCGAGGGCAAGCCGCTGTCGCGGGTGATCGCCGACGGCACCCAGACCGAGCGGGACGAGATCGGCCTGAAGTACGTCCGGTTCATGTTCAGCGGGCCCCGGCTCGCCGGGCTGCTGCACTCAGACCCCCATCCCGGCAACTTCCGGGTGATGGCTGACGGACGCCTCGGCGTAGTCGATTTCGGCCTCTGCGCGCGGCTTCCCGACGGGCTGCCGCCCGCCATCGGCCGGCTGCTGCGGATCTCGCTGGAAGGCGATGGCGCCGCGGTGGTCGAGGGTCTGCGGGCCGAAGGGTTCATCAAGCCGCGGATGGAGATCGATCCGAAACAGCTGATGGACTACCTGGCGCCCTTTGCGGAGCCGGCCCGGGCCGACACGTTCCAGTTCAGCCGGGCGTGGATGCGGGAACAGGCGAGCCGGACCGGGGATTTCCGCTCGCCCAGCGCGTCGATGGCGCTGAAGATCAACCTGCCGCCGTCGTACCTGCTGATCCATCGGGTCTGGATCGGCGGGATCGCAGTACTGTCCCAACTGGAGGCGGAGGCGCCGTTCAAGGCCACCCTGGAGGAGTTCCTGCCCGGCTTCGCCCCGGTGCGGTAAGCCCGCTCACCACCAGGCGCTGTCGAGCTTTCCCTCGATGCTGCGAACGTTGTCCCGCGCGCAGCGGTCGCAGTACACGAGCTTGCGCCCGTTCTCGACCGAGGTCACCCAGGTGAGCGGAAGGTCCTCCCCCTCGGCCTGCTGACCACACAACGCACAGGTCGGATTCACCATGCCTCTAGTCTGCAGCAGGCCTGAAGACATGCCGAGGGGCGGCATCCGGGTGGATGCCGCCCCTCGGGGTTCAGCTGGACTTGGGCGGGCTTCGGAGATCGGCTCCTGCCGCTTCAGTCTGTGCCGGGTGGATCAGACCAGCCGGGCAAGGGTGAGGCGCGCCTTTGCGCTGGCCCTCTCCGCTTTCCGGGTGGCCCGCTCGGCCTGCTTCTGGGCCCGGACGAGCTGGCTCGCCAGGTGGAAGCGCCGGTACTGCTCTGCGTCGTCCAGTTTGTTACGACAATGAGCACGAGCAAGATCTTCTTGAAGTAAATGCATTTCAACTCTCCTGGGTGACATCTGGGTCTTCATGACTTGAGGTCTCGATTCGGGATTCGGGTCGGTCGTCGGGTCAGGCTGCGGTCACGGTGTCGCACTTGCGTGGACGCCCACGGGGCCGCTTACGCGGAACCACCACACCCTGGACGAACAGTTCTCCTCCCCACACTCCCCACGGCTCCGAGCGCTCGAGCGCTCCGGCCAGGCACTCGGCCTTCAGCGGGCAGGTGGTGCAAAGAGACTTGGCGTACTCCACATCCGCCGGGGATTCGGCGAAGAAGAGTTCTGGTGCGTAGGACCGACAGGGCAGGTCCTGCGCGGTGGCCACCTCGGTGAATGCATCGAGGAAGCTAACGCTCATTCCGGTCACCTCCTGAGTGACTGTCTGCTGATCTCTTGTCGTCGGCGACGACCACCGGTTGGTGGCCGACGAAACTGTGTCGGACAAACAAAAGGGCCGCGGGACCCTTGGTGGGTTCCGCGGCCTTGGAGGTGCCGGCTGACTTCTTGAGTCAGACCGGTGGACTCCATGCTCGAGAACCCGGACCGCCGTACTTCACATCACCGACAGCTCCGCCCTGGATCGGGGCAGCGCTGGAGGCCAGGAGCACAACGGTCGTGCCGTGCAGGCGCGACGGGGCACCCTGAATCGGGGCGCACGGACGCGCGACTACGCCGAACGGCTGCTTGATCATGTTCGTCATCATCTCCAAGGCACCTCCTCTCGTTGTGGCGAAGCGGGCGGCAAGCTCGATCGCTATGGTTTGAAGTTTTCGGCCATGACTCGGCCGCAGAAAGAACAGTACGCCGAGTCCTCGCGGGCCCGCAAACTATTTAACGGCAGTTTCTGCACTTGGCCGGAAGTTGCCTCCGCGAGGCCCCGAAGAGCTGCCCGATCGGGCAGCGCCGAGTCAGCGGGTGCAGATGTTCAGCACCGGTTCGCCGTACTTCGTGAGCTTGGTCCGGCCGATCCCGGGGATCCGGAGCAGGGCCCGTTCGTCGGTCGGGCAGGCCTCCGCGATCGCGGTCAGCGTCGCATCGGTGAAGATGACGAAGGCGGGCATGTTCTCGGCGGCAGCCCGCTCGGCGCGCCACTCGAACAGCGCGTCGTACAGCTTCTGGTCCATCGACGACGGGCAGTCCTCGCAGCGTCCGAGCTTGCGGGCACCCGGGTCGAGCAGCCCGCGGCCGCAGACCCGGCACTTCGGGATCGGCTTGTCCGACCGGGAGGTGCGGGCGGTCCGCGGTACCGCCTCCTGCTCCGCGACCCGGGACGTCCGCACGCCGAGCGAGTCGAGGAACCTGGTCGGGCCACGCTGGCCGCGTCCCCCCGGCGAACGGGAGGTGGACCAGCTGACCGAGAGCTGGTCCTTCGCGCGCGTCACGCCGACGTAGAACAGCCGCCGCTCCTCCTCGACCTGCGCCGGCGTCTGGGCGTAGCTGATCGGCAGGGTCCCCTCGTGCGCGCCCACGATGAACACACAGCCCCATTCGAGGCCCTTCGCGGCGTGCAGCGTCGCCAGCGTGACCCCCTCGGCCAGCGGCGCGTGCTGGATCGAGGCCCGCCGGTCGAGCTCGGCCATCAGGTCGACGATCCCCGCCTCCGGGTGCGCGACCGCGAAGTCCGAGGTCATCGTGACGAGTGCGCTCAGCGACTCCCACCGGTCCCGCACCGCCCCGGTGCCGGCCGGCGGGTCCGCGGTCCACCCCGCCCCGGCGAGCACGCCGCGCACGGTGTCCACGAGATTGTCCGAGGTATCCCCCGCCTTCGCCTGACCACGCAGCAGTACTGCGGCCTGCCGGATCTCCGCGCGCTCGAAGAACCGCTCGGCCCCCTTGAGGACGGCCGGGATCCGCCGCTCGGCGAGAGCTTGCTCGAAGTTCTCTGACTGGGCGTTGATACGGAACAACACCGCGATGTCGCGCAGCGCAGTACCGGAGTCTTTGAGTCGGGCGACGGCCCGGGCGACCGCGTCTGCCTCGGCGACCTCGTCGGAGTACTCGCGATAGGTCGGCACCGGGCCGGCGTCGCGCTGCGAGCGCAAGGTGACCCGGCCGGGCAGCCCGGAGGGGCCGGACGCGTCGAGGATCTTGTTGGCCACCTCCACGATCTGCGGCGTGGACCGGTAGTCCCGGATCAGCTTGATCACCGCGGCCGAGGGATGCTTCGACGCGAAGCGGACCAGGTTCGCCGGGTCGGCGCCCGCCCAGGAATAGATGGTCTGTGCCGGATCGCCGACCACGCAGACGTCCTCGCGGCCGCCCAGCCAGAGGTCGAGCAAGCTCTGCTGCAGCGGGCTGACGTCCTGGTACTCGTCGACCACGAAGGTCCTGTACTGCCGGCGGATCTCGGCCGCGACCCGCTCGTCCTCCGCGAGCAGCGCGACCGCACAGAGCAGCACGTCCTCCAGGTCGATCCGGCCGCGCTCGAGCTTCACATCCTCGTACGCCGCGAAGATCCGGCCGATCGTGGCAGGGTCGAAGGCGGCGAGGGCTCGTGCCGACTTCGGGGCGACTCGGGCGTAGTCGTCCGGGCGGACGTTGCTCACCTTCGCCCACTCGACCTCACCGGCCAGGTCCCGCAACGCCGGCGTGTCCACCCGCACCCGGCAGCGCGACGCCGCCTCGGTCAGCAACGGGAACTTCCGGTCGATGATCGGCGGCAACTCCGAGCCGTACACCTTCGGCCAGAAGAACCTCGCCTGCCGCAGCGCTGCGGAGTGGAACGTCCTCGCCTGCACGCCCTGGACCCCGAGCTGGGCGAGCCGCCCGCGCATCTCCCCCGCCGCCCGCTGGGTGAACGTCACCGCGAGCACCCGGACCGGGTCGAACGTGCCGGTGCGCACGCCATAGGCGATCCGGTGGGTGATCGCGCGGGTCTTCCCGGTGCCCGCGCCGGCCATCACCACGACAGGACCGTGCAAGGCGGTCGCAACGGCTCGCTGCTCGGGATCGAGGGCCTCGAGCAGTGCGTCCGCGGACCGGCCGTCGACGGCCTGTGTGAGATCGCTCACGGGTTGAGACATACGGGAACAGTGCCCTCACCAACGTTGTTCGGATGCTTCGGGAGTCACCCTAGACGGGCTGGCGGACAGAATCCGCAGCCCATCCTGAACAGAGACGGAGCGAGCCAAGATGGCGGCATTCACGATGTACTCGACACCCTGGTGCGGTTACTGCCATCGGCTCAAGGGCCAGCTGAACCGGGCCGGTATCGAGTTCGCCGAGGTCGACATCGAGCAGGTGCCCGAGGCGGCCAAGATCGTCGAGAAGGTCAACAACGGCAACCAGACGGTGCCGACGCTGGTGTTCGCCGACGGCACCGCGATGACGAACCCGAGCCTCGCGCAGGTCGCCGAGAAGCTCGTCGCCTGAGCTACCAGCTGCCGGTCAGTTCCTGGCCGTACCAGCCTTCGATCAGGCGGCGGGAGATGGAGATGTTGCCGGGTAGGGCCATCGAACCGTCCTCGACCAGAGCACGCAGGTCGTCGCGGCTGAACCACTTGGCCTCGGCGATCTCGTCCTGGTCGACGTTGATGTCGTACCCGGTGGCGGTGGCGTAGAAGCCGAGCATCAGGCTCGAAGGCAGCGGCCAGGGTTGGCTGCCGGCGTACTGGATGTCGTCGCCGATCACTACACCCGTCTCCTCGAACACCTCGCGGCGTACTGCGGCCTCCAGTGACTCCCCAGGCTCTACGAAGCCGGCGAGGGTTGAATAGCGTCCCTCTGGCCAGGCCTCGTTGCGGCCGAGCAGGGCGCGGTCCTGGTCGTCGGTGACGAGCACGATGATGGCCGGGTCGCTCCGCGGGAAGTGGTTGAGCCCGCAGGACGGGCAGTGTCGTACGTGCCCGGCCTCGACCACCTCGGTGTGTGCTCCGCAGTTGGCACAGTGCGTGTGTACTGCGTGCCAGTTGGCCAGTCCGACCACGTTGACCGCGATCCCGGCCTCCCGGTCGTTCAGGACGCTGCCGAGCTCCCGCAGTCCGGCGTACGACTCATCCGCCTCGGCATCGACCAGTACTGCGAACACGGCCCGCCCGTCAGCGGTCTGCCCGGCTCCGGCGACTCGGTCGATTCCCAGGAAGATCCGCACACCGTCAGGCGCAGCAGCAGGCGGCACCAGGCGTAGCGACGTACGGTCGCTCTCTACTGCCAGCCTGTCGCCGACCGCCAACGCCACCTGCGTGTCATCGGCAGCCCAGGCCTTCTCCAGCCACTCCACGTCGCGCCGTCGATCAGCAGCACGGTCCAACACGGAACGGGACAGCGACAAGGAACCAGGAGTAATGGAGTAGGCCACGTCCTCAACGTATCTCGCCCACCGCCCGTGGGAGGATCCCGTCCATGAGTATTCACATCGCCGCCGAGAAGGGGCAGATCGCGCCGCGTGTGCTGTTCCCCGGGGACCCGCTGAGGGCCAAGTGGATCGCCGAGACCTACCTGTCCGACGTCATCCTCTACAACGAGGTCCGGAACATGTTCGGGTTCACCGGCACCTACAAGGGTGAGCGGGTCTCCGTGCAGGGCTCCGGGATGGGGCAGGCGTCCGCCTCGATCTACGCGAACGAACTGTTCGCCGAGTACGACGTACAGACGCTGATCCGGGTCGGGACCTGCGGTGCGCTGACGGAGAAGGTGAAGCTCCGGGACGTGATCGTGGCGATGTCGGCGAGCACCGACTCGCAGATGAACCGGCTGCGCTTCCACGGCATCGACTACGCGCCGACCGCGGACTACCAGTTGCTCCGCGCGGCCGTGGACGGCGCCGAGGCTGCCGGCCTGAACGTGCACGTCGGCCAGGTGTTCTCCGGCGACCTGTTCTACAACGACCGGGCGGACCTGGTCTCGCGGACCGCGGAGTACGGCGTACTGGGGATCGAGATGGAGGCCTCCGCGCTGTACACGCTGGCCGCCAAGTTCGGCCGGCGCGCGCTCGGCATCATGACGGTGTCGGACCACCTGATCACCAAGGAGGAGACGACGGCCGAGGAGCGGCAGACCACCTTCTCCGAGATGATCACGATCGCCCTCGACGCGGCGATCGGGGTGCCGGTCTGAAGCGGATCGCCGTCGCCCTGGTGAGCACTGCCCTGCTCGCCAGTACTACGGCCTGTTCCAGCAACTCCAGCACCGGCAACGAAGCCAAAGAGACACAGGCCCCGATCGTGGAGCCTGTGACGACGCCGAGCACTACACCGGTGGCGCTGCCCGACCTCAACGCCTCCAACGTGGTGGCGGGCCTGTCCGGTGCCGGCTACAAGTGCGGCAACGACGGCACCTACGCCATCTGTACTGCGGGGCCGGTGGCGGTGTGGGTCCTCACGGGGACCCACAAGCGTCCGCCTGTGGTCTCACTGCATTCCGCGGGTCCTGCGCAGACGGCAACAGCCGCGATTGCCAAGGACCTGCCTCGGGTGCTGCAGGTCGCGCACATCTCCCAGTCATCGCAGATCACCAGCTGGTTCGGTCAGCAAGCGGGCAAGCCGGCCGCCCAGACCACCGCCGGTGACTGGCAGGTCGACTGGTCGGTCGAGGTGGACAGCGAGGAGCCCGGCGCCCACCTGAGCCTGATGGACAAACTCTGCAAGGCCAACTGCCAGGCCGAGTAGGGCTCTTGCGTCAGGAGTTGGAGGCGGAGGCGCCGGCGGTGACGCTGACGACGATCGCGGCGGTGACGGCTGCCTGCATGGCGTCGACGGCGGCCTTCACCGCGTCGGCCGCCCACGCGGACTCCGAGATCTCCTTCGCCCGGCGCTTCAGCGCCTTCTCGTCCACCGCGTCGGTGACGATCTTGGGCACCACCTTGAGTGCGTTCAGCAGCGCGATCAGCGACCCGATCCGCTAGTCCGGCTGGGTGCCGAGCTTCAGCACGTTCTCCAGCGCGCTCCGCACCTGCCCCTCGTGCCGCGCGTCCTTGGCCGGCCAGCGAGTGACCGGGAACAGCCCGAGCACCTTGCCCTCCTCCGCCTCGAGGATGCCCCGCTCAGCAAGCCGCGCCAGCACCTGATTCGGCGTAGGGGCGACTGTCTACTAAGGTAAGCCTTAGCTAACAGGATCGCCCGCTTGTGATGCCACCGGAAAGCAGAGACTCCGCCATGACCCGAGCACTGCCCCAGCAGCCGACCTTCCGGCGCTTCGCCGCCGGCGTCGGCACCCTCAGCCTCCGCCCGCTCGACCTCGACCGCGATGTGCCCGCCCTGCACAGCTGGGTCACCCAGCCGTACGCGCGTTACTGGGGCATGGTGAACGCCACGCTCGAGGACGTCCACAACGAGTACCTGCGGATCCAGCGGACCGATCACCACCGGGCGTTCCTCGGTGAGCACGACGGTCGGCCCGCCTTCCTGATGGAGCGCTACGGGCCCGCCGACGACGCCGTGGGCACCGTCTACGACCCGTCCCCGGGTGACATCGGCATGCACGTCTTGGTCGCTCCGGCTGAGCCTGGCCACCGGCTGCCGGGATTCACCGGGGCGGTGTTCGAGACGATCCTCGACTTCCTCTTCAGCGACCCGCTGGTGGATCGCGTGGTGGTCGAGCCGGACATCCGGAACACCAAGATCCAGGCCCTGAACGAGCGGATGGGCTTCCGCAAGCACAGCATCGTGCGCCTGCCGGACAAGCAGGCCTGGCTGAGCTTCTGCAGCCGCGACCAGTACGCCGAGGCCCGCTACCGGGCCGTCCACATGAACGAGGCAGGGTGACTATGACCGATCTGACCGCACACCTCCACCCGGACAGCTGGGCCGTTGCCAACCGCGCGCTGGTCCGCAAGGCGCTCGCGGAGTTCATCCACGAACGCCTCTTCGAACCAGTTGCCACCGGCAAGGGCTACCAGGTCTCCAGTGCCGAGAGCCAGTACTACTTCGAGGCTGGGCGCTACCCGCTGAACCACTGGGAAGTGGATCCGGCCAGCATCACCCGGACCCGTGACGGCGAGGAGGTTCCGGTCGACGGGCTGGACTTCATCACTGAGTTCCACCAGCAGCTCGGCATTGGTGCGGAGATGCTCCCGGTGTATCTCGAGGAGATCAGCAGCACGCTGGCGAGTACGGCGTACAAGCTGGCCAAGGCCGACCTCACGGCGAGCGACCTGGTCACCGCGGACTTCCAGACGATCGAGTCCGCGATGACAGAGGGCCACCCGTGCTTCGTGGCGAACAACGGGCGACTCGGGTTCGGCGTGGCGGACTACAGAGCCTTCGCGCCCGAGGCGGGTCAACCTGTTTGGCTCGCGTGGCTCGCAGTACACAAGGACCGTACGACGATCTCCCACAGCGAGACGATCACGTACGACGCGCTCCTGCGGGAGGAGCTCGGTACAGGAGTGCTGCAGCGCTTCGCGGAGCGGATCCGGGCGGCCGGAGCCAACCCGGCCGACTACCACTTCATGCCAGTGCATCCGTGGCAGTGGGAGAACAAGACGGCGATCACGTTCGCGGCGGACATCGCGCAGCGGCACATCATCTATGTCGGCACCAGCGACGACGACTACCAGGCGCAGCAGTCGATCCGGACCTTCTTCAACCGGTCCCACCCCGAGCGGCACTATGTGAAGACCGCACTGTCGGTGCTGAACATGGGGTTCATGCGCGGCCTGTCCCCGACGTACATGGAGAAGACCCCGGCCATCAACGACTGGGTGTACGGCCTGGTCGAGAACGACGTGGTCCTGAAGCGCTACGACTTCTCTGTACTCCGTGAGATCGCCGCGGCCGGCTACCACAACACGTACTACGAGGCGGCGACTCCCAAGACCTCGCCGTACCGGAAGATGCTGTCCGCGTTGTGGCGGGAGAGCCCGGTGGAGTCGCTAGCGCCCGACGAGCGACTGGCCACGATGGCGAGTCTGCTGCACGTCGACAGGCACGGCTCGTCGCTGGCGGCCGCGCTGATCCGGTCGTCGGGCCTGTCGGCATCGGCCTGGCTGCGGACCTACCTCGACGCCTACCTAGTACCGCTGCTGCACTGCTTCTACGCGTACGAGCTGGTCTTCATGCCGCACGGCGAGAACCTGATCCTCGTACTGCGTGACGACGTGCCGGTCCGGGTGATCATGAAGGACATCGCGGAGGAGATCGCCGTACTGAACCCGGCGACCGAACTCCCCGCGGATGCCGAGCGGATCCGGGCGACCGTGCCGGACGACGAGAAGCTGTTGTCCGTCTTCACCGACGTGTTCGACTGCATCTTCCGGTTCCTGTCACCGCTGCTCGACGCGGAGGGGCTGCTGTCGCCGGAGGAGTTCTGGTCCGTGGTGGAGTCGGCCGTGCGCGACTACCAGGCGGCGACCCCGGAACTGGCGGAGGCGTTCGCGAAGTACGACATCTTCGCGCCGGAGTTCGCGCTGTCCTGCCTGAACCGGCTGCAACTCCGCAACAACCAGAACATGGTCGACCTCACCGACGTGGGGAACTCCCTCCAGTTCGTCGGCACCCTCGAGAACCCGATCGCTCCCTGAACTTGACGGCTGTGGATAAGTCCCGCGGCGGTCCGCCCGTTTCCGCGATGCTTGACGGGTGATCGACAACCTGCGGACCCTGCGAAGACCTTCGCGCGACGGCCGGCGGTACGAGGTGGTCGACGGCAGGTTGCTGGTGACCGGTGTCCAAGGACCGCTTCACCACGCGGCTGTCGTCGGCCTGATGGTCAAGCTCAAACAAGCCTGCCCACCGGACCACCTGGTCGCCGTCGGCTCCCTGGACTTCCGCCCGACCCGCGGCCTCTCTCTCCGCCCCGACCTCCTCGTCTGCCGCTCCGCCGACGCGGGTCCCCAGTACGTCGAACACCCGCTCCTGCTGGCCGTCGAGGTCCTCTCGCCCTCCACCCGCACCACAGACGTAGTACTGAAACGCGCCCTCTACGAACAATCCGGCGTCCAGTCCTACTGGCTCCTGGACCCCCACAACCAAGAACTAACCGCCCTCGCCCTAACCCCCACCGGCTACACCTGCCAAGCAGTAATCCAAGGCAACGAAACCTTCACCACCACCCTCCCCTTCCCCATCCAGCTCACTCCAGCCGAGCTCACACCATGAGCCATCCGGGGCAGCACGGGGCAGATCTGGATCTGGCCTGTCGGGGTCGAGGCAACGTCAGAATGCTGGTCCGATGACCGAGAAGGAGGCACCATGGGAGCCGTGCTGACACTTGAGCCACGGGACTACACGCTGGCCGACCTCGACACGATTCCTGACGACGGGATGCAGCGCGAACTGGTCGACGGGATGCTCCTGGTGACACCTGCCCCCTTGGCGATCCATCAGCGGGCGGTGTTCAAACTCGGCTTCAAACTCCAGCTCGTCTGCCCTGACGACCTGGAAATCTTCAGCGCACCATTCCACTACAGACCCACCAGCGAGCGGTCTCTCCAGCCTGACCTGCTCGTGTGCCACCCAGAGGATGTCGGGGCGAGGTGGATCGAAAAGCCACTGCTGCTGGCCGTCGAAGTCCTTTCGCCTTCGACCCGGATGAAGGACCTGCTACTCAAGCGCGGCGTCTATGAACAGGCCGGAGTCGCCTCCTACTGGCTCTTCGATCCAGAGACCGAAGTGCTCACCGTCCTCGAACTGTCCGATGGAAGGTACGTCGAGCGAGCAATCGTCAAGGCCGACGACGTCTTCGAAGCTGAGCTTCCGTTCCCCGTCCGGATCGTACCGGCAGAGTTGGTCCGCCCCGCCAAGCGTTCAGCGGCCTGACCATTGTCAGGTAACCGGATCATCCCTGCTGAGCTGGTCCGCTGAGGCGGGTGCGGACGTGGGGTGGCATTACTAGGGTTTCGTCGGCTATCGCGGCGACGAAGGCGGCTGTGATCGGGTCTGGTTTGACGCGGGTGTAGACCGATAGCGGCCGGCGGACCTCGGGGTCGGCGCGGAGGACCACGCCTTCGAAGTGTGGGGGAATGACGTTGGCGGGGACGAGTCCGATGCCGAGGCCGGCGGCGACCAGGTTCAGGGCTGAGGTGCTTTGTTCGGTGCGAACGGAGACCTTGGGGCTGAAGCCGGCTGCGCGGCACGCCTGATCGAGGATGTCGGCCAGGCCGCTCGGCGAGGTGAAGTGCACCCAGTCGCAGTCGGCGAGGTCTGCCAGCCTGACCTTGGGCGGTTTGCTGTCCAGGTCAGTGTCGGCGCTCGCGACGATGACGAACTCCTCCACTCCGATCTCGCGCGCCGGCCCGTCCCAGGCTGCCGGTGTCGGGCCGACCGCGACATCCGCCTGGCCGGCCTCCATCGCCGCGATCAGGTCGTTGGTGTGCCGGAACTCGACCAGATGCGCCTGGAGCTCGGGGTACTGCTGACGCCAGATTCGCAGAGCTCCGGGCATCACTCCGACACTGATCGAGAACAGCGTGCCGATGTGCAGTTCGCCGGTCTCGACGCCGGAGGCCCTCCGCGCCGCACTACCGGTCCGCTCGGCGTGAGCAAGGCTTGCCCGCGCATGCGGCAGCGCCGTGCGGCCGGCCGGTGTCAGCCGCACTTGACGGGGCAGTCGTTCGAGCAGCGGACCGCCAAGCTCACGCTCGAGGGCCTGGATCTGGTGGGACAACCCCGGCTGGCTGACATGCAGCATCTGCGCGGCCCGCGTGAACGAGCCCTCGTCCACCACCGTCACGAAGTATTCCAACTGACGCAAGGTGATTGTCATGCACTCAGGTTATCGTAACCAGACTTTCTATCTGTTGGACTTGTGGATCTGCCGCGGGCAGGATCGATGTCAGTTCACCGATTCGGCGAACGTCGACCCAAGATCGAGCTGGAGTGGAGATGCGAGAACTCAGGCTGCTCTGCCTGCACGGGTACCACGGCAGCGCCGAAATCTTGCGCCGGCAGATGCGACCGCTGGTGCAGGACCTGGATGTCGGAGCCGACTTCGTCTTCGTGGACGCGCCGTCGCTCGCCCTTGGCGACTTCGGCTGGTGGCATCTCGACTTCCGAGGCTGGGAACGGACCCGGGACTGGGCCGTGGAGCTCTTCCAGCGGCAGCCGCACTTCGACGGAGTCTTCGGTTTCAGTCAGGGCGCGGCCCTCACCGCCCTCCTGGTCGGGATGCGCGCACCTGACGGTCGCGTCTCCGACGAGCAGCCGTTGTCGTTCGACTTCGCGATGATGGCGAGCGGGTTCCGCAGCGACTCCCCGCGGCATGCCGCGCTGTTCGCCGCGAAGCAGAGTTTCAGCCTGCCATCACTGCACCTGATCTCCCGGTCCGATCCGATCGTCGCTCCCGCCGATTCGCAAGCACTCGCGAGGCAGTTCGAAGCACCCGTCGTGCTGGACCATTCCAGCGGCCACGTCGTGCCCGGCACACCACCGATCCGAGCGGGAGTCGCGGACTTCCTGCAGCAGATGGCGGATCGCACCACCACAACCCATCCAGGAGTGAGCAGCAAATGAAACGCAGGATCATGATCTCCGCGGCGATCGCAGCCGTCGGCGTAACGCTGGCCGCCACGTCCGCCTACTCGGCAAGCGGCACGACAGCAGGTCAGGCAGGTCAGGCAGTCAGCGACACCGAAGCCCAGCAACAGTTCCTGCGGCACGGTCCGAACCCGTACCAGTACCTCCCGAAGGTCCCGTCGTTCAAGGTCACCAGCCAGACTGTACGGAAGGGCCGGCCGCTGCCGACACCCCAGCAGTCCGGCATCTTCGGAGTACCTGGTGGGAAGGACATCTCGCCGCAACTCTCCTGGTCCGGCTTCCCGACGCGGACGAAGAGCTTCGTCATCTCGATGTACGACCCGCAGGCACCGACCGGGAGCGGCTTCTGGCACTGGGTCGTGGCTGACGTCCCCGCAACCACCACGTCGCTGCCTGAGAACGCGGGCGTCCCGAACAGCAAATCCCTGCCCGCCGGGGCGCTGCAGCTCAGTGGTGACGCCGGTGCGTCCCGCTACATCGGCGGCGCGCCGCCGGCCGGCTCCGGCATCCACAACTACTACATCACCATCACCGCCTTGGACATCGCCAAGTCCGGTGTCGGTCCGACAGCGAGTGGCGCGCTGCTCGGCTTCACGATCGGCAGCCACACGATCGCTCGTGCGACGTTGATCTGTCCGACTGCCGCCGAGTGAACGAGTTCAGCCGTTGAGCAAGGCGATCAGGGCTGGGCGATCTGGGAGCTCCTCGGGGCGAATGACGTCGCCGGTGCGGACGTAGTAGAAGGCGGCGCCTACCTGGTCTACGGGGAGTCCGAGGAGTTCGGCCCAGGCGACTCGGTAGATGGCTAGTTGGAGGGGGTCGGCGGTTTCGCTGCGGCTGGTTTTCCAGTCGATGACGTCGTAACCGCGCGAACCATCCGGGCGGATCACCTGGTAGACCGCGTCGATCCGGCCGCGGACCACTCGTCCACCGATGGACAGGGCGAAAGGGGCCTCGATCTCGTACGGCAGCTTCTCGCCGTACGGGCCCACCCGGAACGCGTCCATCAGCTCGGTCAGGTCCGTGTCGTCGACGATGCCCTCATCCGCCGCGCCTGGTAGGTCGTCCGGATCCAGCAGCAACTGCTGCCCGAAGTAACTCTCGACCCAGGCGTGGAACCGGGTGCCGAATCGCGCCGCCCGGTTGGGTTTGCGGGGCATCGGCCGGGCCAGGTCCGTTGCCAGGCCGTCCGGATCCTTCGCCAGCTTCATCACCTGGGTCGCGGACAACGCCGACGGCAGCTCGACGTCGTACGCCTTCCGGCTCCGGCTTTCCCTTGCCTCTGACAACAACCGCTCGAGCTCCGAGTCCCAGCGCGCCACCGTCGCCTGCTCGTCGAGCAGCAGCGATTCCTCGGCGTCCAGCGAAGGACCCTCCGCCCGCGCCTGCTGGACCAGCGCCACGGAATCCACCCGCCGCTGGTACGACGCCGCGTCGTACGGCGCCGGCCACGCGGCCTGGGTCTGCTCCGCGAGCTCCGGATTCTCCTCGTTCAGGTCGGGCTGGGGCGCCCAGTCGACCACCCGCTCCCCCGCGTGCTTCTTCAGCATCTCCAGGTACGCCGAGGGCCCGCGCGGGCGTTTCTGCGTCGGCCCCCACCAGTGCCCGGTGGCGACCAGGATCTCCTTCGCCCGGGTGAACGCGACGTACCCGAGCCGTCGTTCCTCCAGCGCGTTCACGTCCTTGCACTCGTCCGCGAAGGCCTTCAACCCCGCGTTCGACAGGTCGTGGAAGTCCGGCAGCGTGTCGGCATCACCACGCAACGGCCACGGCAGCACCTTCGCGTTGGTGGTCCACTTGTCCCGGCCACGATCCGACGGGAACACCTTGTTCACCAGCGTCGGCACGAACACGACCGGCCACTCCAGACCCTTCGACCGGTGCGTGGTGAGCAGCTTCACCGAATCAGCTTCACTCGGTACTGCGAGGTCGAGGCCGGCCGCATACTCTTCCTCCGCGGCCAGATACGCGAGCAGGCCGTCCAGCGATCCACTCGACTCCGTCGACACAAAGTTGCCCACGGCATCCAAGAACGCGGCTAGGTGGTCCCGCCGCCCCGAGTCGACGTGATCCGGCGTCGCGGTCAGTTCCACATCCAGCCCGATCGTGCTGATCACCCGGCGCACCAGATCCAGCAGCGGCTCTCCCGCATGCGCCCGCAACTCCCGGAGCTCGTCGGACAACTCCTTGAACCGCACCAGCGCCTCGGCGGAGTAACCCCAGCCTGACGGACCAGGATCATCCACAGCCTCGGCGAGCGAGATCACCTCGGTCGAGTCCATCCCCGCGACCGCCGCATCCAACGCAGCCACGAGATCATCGGCGGCGGGCCTCTCGCCACCATCCGCCAATGCACGAGACCGGTTAGCCAGCAGCGCCAGATCCCGATGCCCGATCCGGTAGCGCGGACCGGTGAGGATCCGCAGCATCGCCGCGTTCGCGGTCAGGTCGTTCACGGCTTGCAGGGTCGCAACCACATCGACGACCTCAGGCAGTGCGAGCAGACCACCCAGGCCGACCACCTCGACCGGGACCTTCCGCGAGATCAGCGCCTCGTGCACCGCGCTGAGATCCACATTGGTCCGCATCAGGATGCCGATGTCCTTCCACCGGCGATTCGGCGTACGGTGCGCGGCCACGATCGAGTCCGCGACCCATTCGATCTCCTGCGACCGGGTCTCGAACAGTCCGACGGTGATCGCACCCTCCGGAGCCCCCTCGGGCGCTTCCAGCGGGATCACCCCGGGATGCTGCTTGTAGAGCTCGGCCGCGTGCTGGTTCGCCGCCGCCAGGATCTTGCTCCCGCAGCGACGATTCACACTCAGCACGTACCGCGTGGCCGGCGTACCGTCTGCGTTGCGGAAGTGCTCGGGGAACTCGTCGAGGTTCGCGACGGAGGCGCCGCGCCACCCGTAGATCGCCTGGCATGGGTCGCCCACGGCTGTGACCGGATGCCCGTGCTCGCCGAACAACGCCGTCAGCATCCGACGCTGCGAGACCGACGTGTCCTGATACTCGTCCAGCAACACGACTTTGTACCGCGACCGCTCGATCACGGGAACCTCGGGACACTCCTCCGCGAGCCGCGCCCCGAGCGCCATCTGATCCGCGAAGTCGACGACGCCCCGCTCAACCTTGTACGCCTGGTACTCCTCCACCAGCTGCAGGATCTCGCCCCGCTTCAGCGCGGTCTCCGCCAACTTCTTCACCTCGACGGTCTGCTTCCGCGCCGCCGCGACCTCGGCTCGTACTGCCTCATCATGAGCCCGTACGTCGTCCGCCCGCAGCAGGTGGTCCGCCAACTCCCCGTCGAGCGCGAGCAGGCTGTTCACCAACGTCGGCACGTGATGCGACGCGAACCGGATCGGCCCGGACGACCGCCGTACGACACGTCCCGCGAGCTGGAACCTGGTCGCGTCCGCTAGCACCCGCACGTCCGGCTCGAGGCCGAGCCGCAACCCGTGCTCGCCGATCAACGTGCCGGCAAATGCGTGGTACGTCGAGACGACGGGCTCCCCTGGTTCCTCGGGCTCCCAGTTGGGGATGTTGCTCCGCAGGTGGGCGGCCAGGATCGGATGCTGCTCGGGAGGCAGGGTCGAAACGAGGACGCCCGCCTTCGTCAGATCCTCGCGGATCCGCACGTCGAGCTCGTTGGCCGCCTTCTTGGTGAAGGTGAGGCCGAGCACCTCCTCCGGCTTCACCTGCCCCGTGCAGATCAGCCAAACGACCCGGGCCGCCATTGCCGTCGTCTTCCCCGACCCGGCGCCCGCCACAATCACCCCAGGCGCCAGCGGCGCGGTGATCGCTTCCAGTTGCTGATCACTAAACGGAATCCCCAGCAGATCGCAGAGCTCGGCCGTCGAAGTCAGCTGCGCGCGCATCAGACGATCTCCCGACCTTCGGGCTGGATCGGGCAGAGGCCGCGAACGTCGCACCGGGCGCAGCCGTCGTTGCGCTTGGCAACGAACTCTTCCGAGCGAACCATCGCTGCAGCGTCCTCCACTGCGTCGTCCAGCCAGGTGCGGCCATCGTCATCCGGTGCGAGCGGCGCCTGCGGCTGCACCTTCGGAAACCCGCTGTCGTCATGCCGCAGCTGAACCAGCTCAGCGCCACCGCTGCGAGGCTCTTCGCCGAGCTCCTCCATCTGACGAGAGGTGATCGCGCGCTGGTAGATCGCCAACTGGACGTGCCGCTCGAGCGCGGGCTTCGTCGGCATCGATCTGCCGGTCTTCAGGTCGACCACCCGGACCGCGCCGTCGCTGTCCTGTTCGAGGCGGTCCATCCGCCCTCTCACCTGGACCGCCGGCTTGTCGGTATCCGGCAGCAGTACGTCGAAGTCCACCTCGGTGCCGAGCAGCGTGCGATCCGGCCGGCCCTTGTGCCACGCGACGAACCGGCGCAACGCCTCCTCGGCCTCGACCCGCTCGCGATCGGAGATCCAGCTGGACTCGAACTCCAACTCCGTCCAGACCTTGTCGAGCCACCCGTTCAGCTCATCCACATCAGGTGGCAGCGTCCCCGTGGCGACCGCATCCGCCAACGTGTGGAGCACCATGCCGAATCCGATGGCCGAAGTACTGGGCACTTCGCCGCCTGCGCGACGCTGCAGGAACCACCGCAGCGGACAGTCCACGATCGTGCTGAGTGCACTCCCCGACAACGGCACGGGCAGGTCCGGGTTGGCGATCGGTCGCTCGGACCGAGTCCGTTCCCGCACGCCCCACCAGCGCTCTGGATCGGCCGTCGGGACGAGCGGATACTCCCGCTCGTCGACGGCATCCGCCAAATGCGCCAACCGGTCGGCAGCGACCCTGCGCAAGGCAGGTGACGACCCCGGATCGGCAAGCACACAACGAAGATCCGCGACCAGGCCCGGCAGGGACAGCGGCCGCCGAGGACGCCCCGCGACCAGCTTCAAAGGAATGTCCAACTCTGCCAGCAGACGTGACGGCTGATCCCCATCCGCCTCCGGCGCCTGTACGGCGGTCACGATCAATCGCTCCCGCGCCCGCGTGATCGCCACGTAGAACAGCCGCCGCTCCTCCGCGAGCAACGCCCCAGCGGAGAGCGGCTCGACTAGACCGTCGGGCCCAAGCCTGTCCGGCTCCAGCAGTGAACCCCGCCGCCGCAGGTTCGGCCACTGCCCTTCCTGCACACTCGCCACCACGACGAGCCGCCACTGCAAACCCTTCGACCGGTGCGCGGTCATCAACTGCACCCCGGCCTCGCGATACGTCCCGTCGAACCGGTTGTCCGCGGCGATGTCCAACGACTCCAGCTCGCTCAGGAACGCCGAGACCCCCTTGAACCCGACCTGCTCCTCCGCCCGACCGGCCGCGTCGAACAAAGCACAAAGAGAATCCAGATCCCGGTTCGCCGACCGCGCGACCTCGCCGCCGCTGTTCGCCTGACCTCGGAGTCGCCTCAGCCAAGGCGATTCGGACCACAGGGACCACATCACCTCGTCCGGCGCGGCTCCCGCCGTTACGATATTCCTTGCCTTGAGCAACCTCTCGCCGAGAGCGGCAAACCGCGCCTCGGCCGGGGACGCCTGCTCGTCGAGCGTGAGCGGATCGACCAGCGCCTCGCGCAGCAACTCATCCGAGGATCGCGGCAACCGCTGACCACCCGCGGCCTCGCGATCCCGCTTCCGCAGTACCCGAGCAAGTCGGCGCAACTGCCCCGCATCCATCGCACCCAACGGCGACAACGCCAATGCCCGCACTACGTCAACTGTCAGCGTCTGTGGATCCGCAACTGCCCGCAATGCCAGCAACATCGGCCGTACTGCGGGCTCGCGGGACAGCGGGAGCTCGTCACCGGCCACGTCCACCGGGATCCCCGCGGCCGCGAGAGCCCGGCGCAACGGTGGGATCGAGCGACTGCCGGACCTGACGAGCACGGCCATCTCGTGCCAGCCGACTCCGTCTTGCACATGGGCCCGGCGGAGCAGGTCCGCGATGTGTTCGAGCTCGGCGCCGCTCGTCGAGTAGAGGTTCGCCTCGACCTTGCCCGGGCCGTAGACGGAGGCGCTCGCGTCGGGATTGCGGAACCGCTCGAAGGTGTCGCGGTCGAGGGTGCCGGGCACGCCCAGGCGATTCACCACGTTGCGGGAGACGCGTTGCAGCGTAGTACCGAATCTTCTGGTCGTGGCGAGGGCGATCTGGTCTGCCTGGGCGCCGGACGCAGTACGGAACTCGTCGGTGAAACGCAGCAGGCCGCGCACGTCCGCACCGCGGAAGGTGTAGATCGACTGGTCCGGATCGCCTACCACGACGAGGTCGCGGCCGTCGCCGGCGATCGCCTGCAACAGCTTGGTCTGGCCGGGATCGGTGTCCTGGTACTCGTCGACGAAGACGACCTTGAACTCCTCGCGGAGCTTGGCCTGGACCTCGGGTTGCTGGGCGAGGATCACCGCTCGGTGGATCAGCTCGGAATAGTCCAGCACCTGCTCGTGGTCGAGGATCTGCAGGTACTCCTCGAAGAAGTCGCCGACCGCGACCCACTCGGACCGGCTGGCGGACTGACCGATCGCGGACAGATCCTCGGGGTCGAGCCCGAGCTGCCGCGCCTTGCCGATCACGGCCTGCACCTCGTCGATGAACCCGCGCGTCTTCAAGGCCGGATGCAGGCTGCTAGGCCACTGCACCAGCCCGACCTCGCGACTCCCACCGAGCGCCTCACTCAACCGCAGCGACTGCTCAGGCCCGGACGGCAACCGCAGCGGTACATCGAACGCGTCGGCCGGCGTGAACCGCCGGAGCAACGCATAGCAGAACGAGTGGAACGTCATCGACGGCATCACCCGCGTCGTCCGCCCGAGCCGCCCGGTGATCCGGTCCCTCAACTCGGTCGCCGCTTTCCGACCGAAGGTGAGAACCAGCACCTGATCTGGACTCAACCCACGCTTGGCAACGCGATCAACAACCGCCTCGACAAGAGTCGTCGTCTTCCCCGTGCCAGGCCCGGCCAACACCAGCAGGGGTCCGCCCGCATGGTCCACCACAGCTTGCTGATCGCCATCGAGAACCGGCGCAGGGACCTGCTCCACCCCACGCCCCTCCGGCCTGACAAGCCGATACCGGGACCCTGTTCTGCTGACCACCGCCCCATCCCATCAGAGCCCACCGACAAACCCTCCCCGCACCGCCGCCCACCCCCAACCTTCCCGCAATCCGGACACATCGCATTGCGTGGCCGGACCACCTCCTTCGCCATCGCTCCCCCCAGGTTGCTCACGGACGCCCGGCGTACCGACGGACAGGTAGTAGTCCGGAAACGGCTCGGCGCCGGTCCGGCCTGAGCGTGACCACAGGCCGCGCGGGCGACCACTACCTGTCCATCGGTACGCCAAGGCCGCGGCCGAAGGTCCTGGCTGATGGTGGGTCCGGGTCCGCGGCGGAGACCGGGCTTCGGGGTCCGCAGGTGAAGCGGACACGTGGCAAGGTGGCGGGTCTTCACCTTGAACGGAGTTGACGGTGTTCAACCACGAGCCGACCGATTACCAATGCCCGTTCTGTTTGGTTGTTTCGGGCGGTGATGATCACCTGACCAGCCCCCTACTCCTAGAAGTTGCGGCAGTGCTTCGCCACCGCCAACTGATGGGTGAAGATGCTGCTGGTGTGCCGACGGACAGGTAGTAGTCCGGAAAACGACTCGGCGGCGGTTCAGGTTGAGCGCGACCGCGGGACGGGCGGGCGACTATTACCTGTCCGTCGGCACGCCGATGCGGTCGCTGTCTCCCATTACGGGCTCAGGGGTTCCAGCGGACTTGGCGGAGGTTTACTTTGCCGTTGGTTACTCGGACGCCGTCGGAGCGGAGGCGGTGGAGTTGTTCGTCGCCTACTTCGTCCGCGGGGACGCCGCTGGCTCGGATGACTCGCCACCAGGGGACGCCGCCGCCGTACTCGCGCATGATGGCGCCGACCTGGCGCGGGCCACCTTGGCCGACGTAGGCGGCGATGTCCCCGTACGTCGCGACGTTGCCGGGTGGGATCGACTCGACCGCCAGCAACACCGCCTCCAAGTACTCCTCCCGATCCACGATGTGCCTCAGGCCAGTGGCGCCAGGGCCTTGGCGAGGGGCTCGAGGATGGTGGGGTCGGTGTCGAGGGGGAGGTTCATGATGACCAGGTCGACGCCCGCTTCCCCGTACGCCGCGGCGGTGGCGGCCGCGGTCTCGAGGGGCTGGTCCGGGTCGATCCGGACGTTCACCGAGCAGGTGATCTCGGCGGGATCGCGGCCGACGTCCTCGCAGTGCTGGACCAGGATGGCCTTCAGCGGCTTCCACTCCTCCGGACTCGGCACGATCACGTTCCACTGCTGTGCCCAGCGCGCGACTGATCGCAGTGTGCGCTTCGGGCCCTTGCCGCCGATGGTGATCGGCGGGTGCGGGGTCTGCACTGCCTTCGGCTCGCAATTCGCGTCCGTCAGTTTCACGTACTGGCCGTCGAAGTTCGCGACCTTCTCGGTGAGCAGCGCGATCATCGCCTGCACACCCTCGTCGAACCGGTCGAAGCGTTCCTTCAGCGGCGGCAACTCGATCCCGTACGCGTCGCACTCCATCTGGTTCCAGCCCGCGCCGATGCCGAGCTCGAGCCGGCCGTCGGAAATGATGTCGGTGGTCGCCGCCATGTTCGCGAGCACCGCCGGGTGTCGGTAGATCATCCCGGTCACCTGGCAGCCGACCCGGATCCGGCTGGTCGCCTGTGCCAGCGCGGCCAGGGTGGTCCAGGCCTCCAGGTTCGGTCCCGCCATGTCGCCGCTGAGCGGGTAGAAGTGGTCCCAGTGCCAGGCGGACTCGAAGATCTCGAACTCGTCCGCCGCCACCCACACGTCCCGCATCCGCTGCCAGGTCGTGTGTTCAGGCCTCGTCTTGATCGCAAACCGCATGCCGTCGCCTCCCGGGTAAGGGGTTTCCCTCCCGCAACCTACCCCGTCAGTCGAGGCCCAGCCGGGCGCGGACCTCAGGGCGTCGCAACGGGGGCACGGTCTGCGGTGGGACCCGGCGTTCCGGCATCTCCTCCAGCAGGGCTTCGGTGATCCGGGCCACCTCGGCGGCGGCCCGTTCGATCGGGGCGCGGGTGGTCGCGCTCAGCGAGCCGACTCCCGTCACCTTGCGCACGTACTGCAGCGCCGCCGCATAGATCTCCTCGGAGGTCGCCGCCGGCTCGAGTCCACGAAGAACGGTGATGTTTCTGCACATGCCCCGACCCTACGACCCACCGGGGACAACCGCAGTGCCCTAAAGGGTATTGACTAACCTAAGACCTATAGGTTTTCCTCAGAGTATGAGCACAAGCGCCACTGATCGCCGAGGCCTTCGCCGGCAGCAGACCATCGAGGAGATTCTCGACGTGGCCGTCGAGCTGATGGAGTCCGACGGTGTCGCCGCGCTGAGCCTGTCCGCGATCGCTCGCCGGTTGGGGATGCAGCCGCCTTCGCTGTACCAGTACTTCCCGTCGCGGATGGCGATCTACGACGCCCTGTTCAAGCGCAGCGCCGAACTGTTCCGCGACGTCCGCCGGGAAGCCCAGGCGTCGGCAACCACCGAGGACCAGTTGGAGCTCGGCCTCATCTCGGTCATCGCGTGGAGCCGCTGGTGTATGGACAACCAGGTCCTCGCCCAGCTCCTGTTCTGGCGGACCGTGCCGGGATTCGAGCCTTCGCCAGCAGCTTTCGCGCCGGCCCAGGACGCGATCCAGGATCTGCGGGAGCACCTGCAGAAGACGGTGGATGCAGGCCTTCTCCACCCGGACGCGGCGAGCGACGAGGGAATCGCGCTCTACACCTCGATCACGTCCGGCGTGCTGTCGCAGCAGTTGGCGAACGAACCGGGCGCTTCCTTCGAAGAAGGCCGTTTCACCCGGCTGCTGCCGACGGTGCTCGAGATGTTCTACCAGCGATACACACCGACCAGGGGGAAGAGATGAGCGTAGTACTGGCCAGAGAGATCACCAGGGCAGATCGGAAACAGTCCCGGCTTTACCGCGATGCGGAGATCCAGGCCTGGCATGACCTGCTGGACAAGATCGACGGCGACGACTGGCACCGTCGTACGGTCTGCGACGAATGGGACGTCGCGGACATCGCCGGGCACCTGATCGGGCAGGCCGAGGACGTGATCCGGCCTTGGTCGTTCCCGCGCCGCTTCCGCAAGGCCAAGCGCGTCTATCCCGAGGTCCCCGTGTTCGACGCACACATGATGGTGCAGGCTGACGAGCACCGCGGTACGCCGCCGGCCGAACTACGGGCGCTGTTCGACCGCGTCTGGGGAAAGGCGACGCGGACGATCTCCCGCAACCCGGAACTCATCCGCAGGATCAGCTTCAAGGTCGAGGGCATCCCCGGGTTCGACCGGATGGCCCTCGGCTACGTCCAGGACATCCTGCTCGCGCGTGACCTGTGGATGCATCGCGACGACGTCTGCCAGGCACTAGGCCGCGAGTTCGACGCCGGCCCGTACGCCGAGGAGGTGGTCGCGCAGGTGATGCTCGACCTCGAGGACGGGCAGTTCTGGCAGGGCACAGCGGTCGAGCTGGTTCTCAGCGGCCAGGGAGGTGGAACGTATCGGCTCGGGAGGGAGGAGCCGATCGCCACCGTCCGAACAGATGCCGTCGGCTACATGCGGACGGTATCCGGCCGGGATGACCACCCCGTCGTCGAACTCCTCGACGGCGATCCGGCAGGTGCCGATGCGGTCGCCACCTGCCGGATGCCTTTCTAGTAGGACGGTTGCGACGGGTCGATCTGGTCGACCCAGGCGACTACGCCGCCGCCTACGTGGACGGCGTCGGAGAAGCCGGCGCCCTTGGCGATCGCCAGGACCTCGGCGGAGCGGACGCCGGACTTGCAGTGGAAGACCAACTGCTTGTCCTGCGGGAGCTTCTCCAGCGCCACGCCGGTCTGGAAGTCGGCCTTCGGGATCAGCACGGATCCGGGGATCCGGTTGATCTCGTACTCGTTCGGCTCGCGGACGTCGATCAGCAGGAAGTCCTTCTCGCCGTTGTCCTTCAGCTTGATCCACTCGCTCAGCTGCTTCACCGAGATGGTGGAACCGACGGCTGCGTCGGCCGCCTCCTCGGTGATCGCGCCGCAGAAGCTCTCGTAGTCGATCAGCTCGGTGACGGTCGGGTTCTCGCCGCAGATCGCGCAGTTCGGGTCCTTGCGGACCTTCAGGGCGCGCCAGTTCAGGTCGAGGGCCTCGTAGATGTTCAGCCGGCCGAGCGACGGGTCGCCGATGCCGGTGAGCAGCTTGATCGCCTCGGTCACCTGGGCCGCGCCGACGGACGCACAGAGCACGCCCAGTACGCCGCCCTCGGCGCAGGACGGAACCATGCCGGGTGGCGGCGGCTCCGGGTAGAGGCAGCGGTAGCACGGACCGTGCTCGGCCCAGAAGACGCTGATCTGGCCGTCGAAGCGGAAGATCGAGCCCCAGACGTACGGCTTGCCGAGCAGCACCGCGGCGTCGTTGACCAGGTACCGGGTGGCGAAGTTGTCGGTGCCGTCGACGATCAGGTCGTACTGCTCGAAGATCTCGAACACGTTGTCGTTGTCGAGGCGGACCTCGTGCAGCACGACGTTGGTGTTCGGGTTGGTCTCCAGGATCGACTCGCGCGCCGACTGGGCCTTGGACTTCCCGACGTCGGACTGGCCGTGGATGATCTGGCGCTGCAGGTTCGACTCGTCGACGGTGTCGAACTCGACGATGCCGAGGGTGCCGACCCCGGCCGCGGCCAGGTAGAGCAACGCGGGGCTGCCGAGACCGCCGGCGCCGATCACCAGCACCTTGGCGTTCTTCAGCCGCTTCTGACCGGCCATCCCGACCTCGGGGATGATCAGGTGACGCGAGTAACGGCGGACCTCGTCAATGGTCAGCTCGTCAGCCGGTTCGACCAGCGGGGGCAATGACACTTCGGCTCCTCATCGACGGGAAAATTTCGGGATCTCCGGGTTTCAACCATCGTTCTCCCTCCCATGTTCCCGCACCCCACCAACACCCCGGTCAAAGGTCCGTATCGCGGGACATCAGTCTCACCGCCCCTGCTGTCAGTCGTTGTCGCTGATGGTGCCGGTCACGGTGACGGGGAGCTTGACGGTGCCGCCCTCGGCGTGGTCGATCACCGCTGTGAAGGTCTCCGTAGGCTCCTTCACCTTGTCGTCCAGCAGGCGCACCTGGATCGTGCCGGAGGTCTGCCCGGGCTCGATGTAGCCGTCGACCGAGCGATCGACCACCGGGTCCGTCCCGTTGTCCCACATGCTGGTGTAGTCCTTCCTGATCACCGCCGTGCCGTCCGCGAGCTGCCCACTCACCCAGACGAACTTGTCGCTCTGCGCGGACAGTTTCAGCGGGAACTCGAGGAACTCGGCGTTCTCCGTCGCCGTCGCCGGGCCGATGGTCAGCGTCGGCGTCGGGTCGTCGTCGATCACCACACCATGCCCGAAGGACTCGGCCAGCAACCCCTCGTGCGGTGCCGAGAGAACCAGACTGAAGTTCAGGTCGTAGCTGTCCCGGGTGTTGGCCTTGATCGGCACGGTCACCTTCTGCCGGCTCTGGCCCGGCTTGAAGACGAGCAACCGGGCGACGTCCCCGACGGAGGTGCCGAGGTCGCCGCTGGTTTCGGCGTACACCTTGACCGGCCGCACGCTCGGCCGCGACATCGTCACCCAGAAGTCGACGTTCTTGGTGCCCGTGTCCCCCTCGACCACCTTCACGCTGGAGGCCGACAGCCGCGGCAGGAGCGCCGGCGCAGACCGTCCGAGGCTCGGGGTGGAGAACGCCAGATCGCTGACGAACACCGATCCCTTGGCGACCCGGTCGGTCCGCAGCTCGATCGCCCGGACGTCGCGCAGATCGATCCCCTTCAGCGAACTGGTCGGGATCCGCACGGTCCGCAGCAGGTTCTTCGGCAGGCCGGTGTCGTCGGCGCCCGGCATTCGCACCAACGCATCCCCGAGACTCGATGCGGGGATGGACGCCGCGCGCCCGTGACCGTCGATCACGCGAACACTGAGGTCGGTCCGGGGTGCGTCGGCCGGATCCGGAGACGCCCGGAACGACAGCGCGGAGTACCGGCGAACGTCGCGTTGCGCGGCCGTCAGGTTGATCCGCAGGGATCCGCTCTTGCCTGTCCAGCTGAGCTTGGTGACAGCAGTGGTCGGAGTCTCGGCGGCGTAGTACGCCTCGGTCCAATGCGGCGACTGGGAGCTGTCATCGTTCGTCACGCAGGTGCCAGGCGTCGTAGCCCCAGCCGGCCGGACGCCGGCGCACACCGTCGCCGTCGCGCTGCCAGTGACAGCCCCGGCAGCCAGTGGCTGGTCAAGACGGTTGATGTCCTGCCGGCTCGCGGCAGGCGCTTGCGACACCACCCGTACTACGGCTCGCCCGGCTGAGGTGGCTCGGCTGTTGGACCCGTCGAGCAGCGGGAGCAACTGGGTCTCGTGGCCGAGCTGGAGCCGGAAGAATCCCGCGACATAGGCGGTCCCCACGGCCTGCTGCTCCTTCGCGCTCAACCTTCCCACGTACTCCGAACCACAGGGCGAGGTCTTCTCGTCGCCCCACCAGTCGTCGTTCGAAGGAGCCTCCGACTGGCCCGGGGTCCACTCGGTGTTGAAGAAGTTGTGGTTCGCCCCGAGCACCGTCACGGTGGAACGTGGTGCGGTGTCACCGGACACGGAGTACCGGGTGTCGTCGTAGAACTTCTGGCCCTGCAGGTCGGAGACATCGCCATCGCAGTACGGCAGGATGACGCTCATCGCGACACCGGGCACGGTGGCCCGGGCGAAGTCGGTCGGCGCGAGCGGCAGTACTGCGCGGATGCCGTACTTGCCACCGCGATCCGCATTGAGGACAGCGGCACGGGCAACGCCTTCGCCGCCGCGCGAGTGGCCCATCAGGCCGATGTTGTTCAGGTCCACCTTGCCGACGAACTTGCTGCCGAACGGCCCGCCGCCCAGAGTCGACCACTTCTTCCACAGGTCCAGGTGGTCGAGGATCAGCTCGGCCCGGGCCTGCGCGCCGGAGTCGTAGACGTCACCGTCATAGGCGTTCACCGCGTTCGCGCTGATGGACACCACCTGGTAGCCGTTGCTGGCGAGGGCCTCGGCCGGACCGTCGTATCCGCGGTAGCTCGGCACCGGCTTCGCGCCGCCACTGCAAGGCCACGGGGTTGTGGGCGGCTCGGTGTCGTCACCGCCGTAGCAGTACTCGTGCCGGCCGTGCAGGAAGACCACGAGCGGTCGCGCACCGACCGCCCCGCGCGGCGAGTACACCTTGCCGCGGACCTCCGACTTCTGCCCGAGGCCCGGCAGGTAGACCGCCTGGTCCCCGAGGTTGTACTCGGCCGTCTCGACCTGATACTTGCCGGTGGCACCGGGATCCGCACTGAGTGCGGGCCCCTGCGGCGCCTTCAGCCAGTCGGCGTCCGTGGGACCTGCCGCCTGCTTCGAGCGGAGGTCGTTCAGCGCGGGATCGCCGGTCCAGACCGGGCGGACGTCGCGGGCCCGCAGTACGGCTGGATCCTTGCTGATCAGGCTTAGGCTGCGGCGGTCGGGCGACTGCTTGGCGACGCCGACCGGGCGGAAAGTTGTCCTGGTCAACTGATCAGCTGGCGGAAAGCGCGCTCGACCTCCTGCGGATGTTCCATCTGCGCCACATGACCGGATTGCGGCAGGTAGAGCGAGCGAGCGTTCGGGAAGACGCGCTGGGCCTTGGTCCTGATCCGGGCGTCGACCAGCCGGTCGCGTCCTCCGTAGATCAACAGGACGGGACAGGTGATCCGCGCGGCGTCTGCCCACAGCGACCTCCGCGGCGGTGCCAGGGACGACCGGACCAGACTGCGCGCACCCTCGACCGTCGGGAGTGGTTCCCACGCCTCCGCATCCCGTCGGCGCAGCTCGGCCTCATGAGCCTCCAGTACTTCGGGCGGCAGCGCGCCGGGGTTCCCGTAGATCATCGAGATCGACGCCTTCAGCCGCCGGTCGAACGGGATCCGCCGGGACCGGTCCAGCACGGTCGACCCGAGCCGGGGAGTCGCCAGCGCCAGGAACCACAGGGTGGTCACCGAAGCTCGTGGATGCGGCAGCGCCGGGGAGATCAGGGTCAGCGACTTCACCCGGTCCGGCCGGCGCGCCGCGAGGGTCACTGCGACCGCTCCGCCCATGGAGTTGCCGAACAGGTGCAGCGGCTGGTCGAACTCGGAGTCCATCAGTTCCTCGAGCACGTCTGCCTGCTGGTTGATGCCGCCCAGGCCCGGCAGGGGCGGCGTACGACCGAAACCGGGGAGGTCGGGTGCGATGCCGCGGACTGTGTCGTTCAGCAACAGGCCGAGCGTGGTCCAGTTCAGCGAGGATCCGCCCAGGCCGTGCACGAACAGCGCCGGCGGCAGGTCCTTCGCTGCGTCCGGTATGTCCCTGACCAGCAGATCCACGCCGGCGACCGGCACAGTGCGAGCCGGCCATTCCTGTACCCCGATCGGTACCGCAGCGCCGGTTACCACCCCATTGCTCTCCATTGAGCCATGCTAGGTCGCATGGCCGCACCGCAGCAGCTGACCACTGAGGTCGATGGGCAGACGATGAAGCTCACCAACCTCGGGAAAGTGCTCTATCCGCAGGTGGGCTTCACGAAGGCCGAGGTGATCGACTACTACCACCAGGTCGCATCCCTGCTGCTGCCACATCTGTCGGACCGGCCGCTGACCCGGAAGCGCTGGCCGGACGGTACGGGAGCCGCTTACTTCTTCGAGAAGAACGCACCCCGCGGTACGCCGAGCTGGGTCCGCACAGTGACACTCCCTACCCCGGGTAGTTCCACTGGACGGGACGAGGCGGACTTCGTGGTCGCCGACGACGTGCCCACGATCGTGTGGCTCGCCAACCTGGCCGCGCTCGAACTGCATGTCCCGCAGTGGCGGATCGGGCTGTCCGACACCGGCAAGACCCCGCGGGCTGACCTGATCGTCTTCGACCTCGATCCGGGACCCGGGGCCACCATCGTCGAGTGCTGCGACGTCGCCCTCGCGCTGCGCGAATTGCTGGGTCACTACGGCCTCGAAGGCTGGCCGAAGACCTCGGGCAACAAGGGGATGCACCTGTACGTGCCGATCGAGCCGGCCCCATCCCGGGCGGCCAGTGCCTTCGCCAAGCAACTCGCGGAACAACTGGCCGAGGCCCTGCCGGAGAACGTGACGGCGAACATGACGAAGGCGCTCCGCCCGGGCAAGGTCTTCATCGACTGGAGCCAGAACGCCAGCGCCAAGACCACGCTGGCGCCGTACTCGCTGCGTGGCGCGGAGGAACCACGGGTCTCCACGCCGATCGACTGGGACGAGGTTGCCGCTGCCACGGATGCGGCCGAGCTGACGTTCCTGCCGGCCGACGTACTAGCTCGGATCGAGGAGTACGGCGACGTGCTGGAGGGCCTCTACGACGACCCCAAACCCCTCCCTTCCTAACCGCCGAACCGTCGGCGGTACGGACACCGACGACTACCGGTAGGTAGGATTCGCTGCAACGAACCGGTGGCTTGCCGCTGCCGGCGCCGCACCATCGAAGGAGCCGACGTGTCGACGACACCGGAGACCGCGCCCAAGCGTGGCAGCCGCCTGCCGCGTCTGGCCCGCCGCGCGCAACTGCTCGAGGCGGCCCAGGAGGTCTTCGTCGCGAACGGCTACCACGCCGCCGCGATGGACGACATCGCCGATCGCGCCGGCGTCTCGAAGCCCGTGCTCTACCAGCACTTCCCAGGCAAGCTGGAGCTCTACCTCGCGCTGCTGGACACCTCCTGCGACGCGATCCTGGCCTCGGTCCGGGACGCGCTGCGCTCCACCGAGGACAACAAGGAACGCGTCGGTGCCACCATCCACGCCTTCTACGAGTACGTCGCGAACGCCCAGGGCGCTTTCCGGCTGGTCTTCGAGTCGGACCTGACCAACGAAACCGCCGTCCGGGAGCGGGTGGACCGGGTCACCCACCAGTGCGCCGAGGCATGTTCCGAGGTGATCAGCGCGGACGCCGGGCTGAGCAAGGAGCAGTCGATGGTGCTGGCGGTCAGCCTGGTCGGGATGGCCCAGGTGAGCGCCCGGTACTGGCTGGCCTCGGACAACCCGTCGCTGACCCAGGAGCAGGCGGCCGACCTGGTCGCCAGCCTGGCCTGGCGCGGCATCCGCGGCTTCCCCCGCACCGACGGCTGAATCCCGTCCTGCGAGTCGCCCCTGCTCGTCGACACCGGGTTCTGCTGTCGGCGGACGGGTGAGAGCTGGGGTCGCCCAGCGGATAGGCTCGAACTGGTACCGGCGAGAGCCGCCGGTCGCAAGGTGCCCGGGAGGGTTTCGTGGAGGTCAAGATCGGCGTCCAGCACGCCAATCGCGAGTTGGTCCTGGAGAGCGAGCAGAGCCCGGACGAGGTCCAGCAGGCGGTCGCCGAGGCGCTGTCCGGCAAGGCCAACCTGCTGCAGCTCACCGACGACAAGGGCCGCCGGGTGATCATTCCGGCCGACCGGCTCGCCTACGTGGAGATCGGCGAGGAAGCGATCCGCAAGGTGGGCTTCGGCGCCATCTGAGCTTGCTACCGGGCGGCGATCCGAACTCGATCCGGACACGGGTCGCGTGTCCCGGTTGCGGAGGGCGATGAAGCGGGCACGATGAGGGTAAGACCTGCACGTTAGGTGGTCTGTTTAGCCCAGGGCACCAGAAGGCTGCAGGTCAGCCACCCCCTCTAGGAGGAACCGTGTACTGGGTCTGGATGATCATCGTCAGCCTCATCGCCGGAGTCATCTTCGGGCCACTGGCCCGGCTGGTGCTACCGGGCAAGCAGAACATCAGCCTCGGCTGGACCATCCTCGGCGGCGGCATCGGCGCCTTCATCGGTGGTCTGATCGCCTACTTCCTCGACATCAAGGAGACCGACGGCCCGGACTGGCTCCAGTACCTGATCCAGATCATCTGTGCCGCGATCGTGGTCGCCTTCATCTCGTCCCGCAACAGCAGATCGAAAACAGCAGCCTGAGCAACACCCACAGCGGCCGCCACCCCTTCGAGGGCAGGCGGCCGCTCTGCTTCAGGGCTGCAGACCGAGGGCGGTCATGCGGGCCGTATGGGCCTCAGTCAGCCGGGTGAACATCCGCCCGATCGCGGCCAGGTCCAGACCGGGCCGGTCCACGCTGCCGGCCAGCAGGGCCGCGAGGGGGTCCCGGTCCGCGGCGATCCGCTGGGCCTGGCTGAGGGCCTCACCCACCAGGCGGCGGCCCCACAGCGCCAGGCGGCCGCCCAGCTTCGGATCCTCCTCGATCGCCGCCCGGACCCGGTCCACCACGAACTCGGCCTGGCCGGAGTCCGCGAACACCTCGAGCACCAGCGCCCGGGTGTCCGCGTCCACGTACGCCGCGACCTCGCGGTAGAAGTCGTTCGCCAGGCCGTCGCCGACGTAGGCCTTCACCAGTCCCTCGAGCCAGTCCGACGGCGCGGTGTGGTCGTGGAACGCGTCCAGCGGGGTGACGAACGGCTGCATCGCGTCCATCGGGTCCACCCCGAGTGAGACCAGCCGGTCCCGCAGTTGGACGAAATGCCCGAACTCGGTGGTGGCCAGCTGGGCCAGTTGAGCCTTGTCGTCCAGGGTCGGGGCGAGCTTGGCGTCCTCGGCGATCCGCTCGAACGCGGTCAGTTCGCCGTACGCCAGAACTCCCAGCAGATCCACCGCCGCGGCCCGGTAAGCAGGGTCGTCGAAGGCTGTCGTCTCGGTCATGGGCCGCACACTATCGGGCGCTCGGGGGTGGGGGCCGGATGTGCGCGGGGCGGCTCCACCTGGTATTCCAGCTACACTGGAGGTTGTTTCGCCGGTGACGCGCCCAGATGGGCAGCTGGTGCGAGCCGCTTGCACAGTGTCCCGCGCCGTGAGTACAAGGGTGGATCTTGACTGATCCGCCCTCGGCGCCCGGCCCTGTTGCAACTGTCCGCACAAGCATGTGAGAGGCGATCAGCCTGACCACCTTCCGAGAGCTCGGCGTCCTGCCCGAGATCTGCGACGCACTCGATCGCGTCAACATCATCGAGCCTTTCCCGATCCAGGAGATGACGCTCCCCGTCGCACTGATGGGGACCGACCTGATCGGCCAGGCCCGTACCGGTACCGGTAAGACCCTCGGGTTCGGTATCCCGCTGCTGCAGCGCACCATCTCCCCCGGCGAAGCCGACTACGAGGAGCTGGCAGCGCCCGGCAAACCCCAAGCGCTGGTCGTCACCCCGACCCGCGAACTGACCATCCAGGTCGCCAAGGACCTCGAGACCGCTTCCACGGTCCGGACCGTCCGCATCCTCACCATCTACGGCGGCGTCGCGTACGACCCGCAGCTGGACGCGCTGAAGACCGGTGTCGACGTCGTCGTCGGTACGCCGGGCCGGCTGCTCGACCTGGCCAACCGTGGTGTCCTCGACCTGAGCCACATCAAGGTGCTGGTGCTCGACGAGGCCGACGAGATGCTCGACCTGGGCTTCCTGCCCGACGTGGAACGCATTCTGCGCAAGACCCCCGAGCTCCGTCAGACGATGTTGTTCTCGGCAACGATGCCGTCGGCCGTCGTCTCGCTGGCACGGACCCACATGCGGCACCCGCTGAACATCCGGGCCGAGTCGCACGACGACTCCCAGATGGTCCCGGCGACCGCGCAGTTCGTCTACCGGGCCCACGACCTGGACAAGCCGGAGGTCGTCGCCCGCATCCTGCAGGCCGAGGACCGTGGCCGGGTGATGATCTTCTGCCGCACCAAGCGGGAGGCGTCCCGGCTCACCGACGACCTGATCGACCGTGGCTTCAAGGCCGCCGCGATCCACGGTGACCTGAACCAGCAGGCCCGCGAGCGGGCGCTGACCCGGTTCCGCGGCGACAAGATCGATGTCCTGGTCTGTACCGACGTCGCGGCGCGTGGAATCGATGTCGAGGGCGTCACGCACGTCATCAACAACACGTGTCCCGAGGACGAGAAGGCCTACGTGCACCGGATCGGCCGCACCGGCCGGGCCGGCGCGAGCGGGATCGCCGTCACGTTCGTGGACTGGGCCGACGTGGTCCGCTGGAAGACGATCAACAAGGCGCTCGACCTGCCGTACGACGAGCCGCAGGAAATCTACTCGACGTCGCCCGAGCTGTACCACGACCTCGGGATCCCGACCGACGCGAAGGGCCGGATCAAGCCGGCTCCCGCCGAGAAACCCCAGCGCGAGAAGGCACCCCGGCGTACCGAGAGCCGCAGTGACGACAGGCGCGAGGGCCGCTCCGAAGGTCGCTCCGAAGGTCGCTCCGAGGGCAAGCCCGAGGTTGCGGTCGAGTCGGGTACGGACGAGGCTCGCAGCGCCGCCCGCAAGCGGAACCGCAGCCGCCGTCGTCTCCGCAGCGGTCAGCCCCTCGACGGCGACCAGGCAAGCGGCACAGAGCAGATCGCCGCGAAGCAGGCCGAGGAGAAGTCCGACGCCGACGTGACCACCAAGACCGAGGTCCCGCCGACGACTGAGTCATCCACCGAGGCAGCGGAAGCACCCCGCAAGTCCCGCCAACGCACCCGCCGCCGTACCGCGGACACCACAACGTCCGACGCACCGGCTGCTGAGGCACCGGCTGCTGAGGCACCGGTTGCTGAGGCGCAGAAGGCTGAGGCGTCCGCGAGTGGGGCGATCATGCCGACGTTCAGTTCGCCGGAGTAGTCGGCCGGCCCCGACGCGTCACCGTGCGGATGGGCGAGACCAGTTCGTCGCCCGTCCGTGCCTGAACGGTGACCGTCGGCCGCAACACCCGCCATCCCCACACCGTCCTAGCTCCGAGAAAGTTCATCGGAGCGAAGGGGTGTGGCGATGACGAGGACCCGTCTTTCGGCCGCGGTTGCAGGAGCGATCCTGACCGCGGCCGTTGTGCTGTCCGGCTGCAGCGGAAGCGGCGACGATTCCAGTACGTCGGCTGGCGCGCCGGCCGCAGTACCGGAGCAGGGCGACGCAGGAACCGGCGCAGCGGATGGCAAGGCAGCACCAGGCGCGGACAAGGGTGCAGGCAGCGCGGCCCAGCCGACGGTCACCCGGGCCATCATCAAAACCGGTTCCCTCACGCTCGAGACACCCAAGGTCGAGGAGAGTCGGCAGAACGCGGTCACCATCACCGCGGCTTTGCAGGGCCAGGTCGCGTCCGAGGACTCCGGCAGCGACGCCGATGGCCGGATCACCCGGGCGAATCTGGTGCTGAAGGTCCCGACAGCGTCGTACGAGACCGCCATCCAGCGGTTGTCCAAGCTCGGGACACGGACCGCGATCCACCAGGAGTCGAGTGACGTCACCGAGCAGGTGGTGGACGTCGACAGCCGGATCGCGTCGCAGCGGGCCAGCCTGGGACGGATGCGCACCCTGCTGACGAAGGCGAACACGATCGGCGAGATCGTCTCGGTGGAGACCGAACTGACGAGGCGCGAGGCGGACCTCGAATCCCTGCTGGCGAAGCAGAAGGCACTCGCGTCGCAGACGGAACTCGCCACCCTCAACCTCGTCCTCGCCGAGCCGGGCAAGGCGCCGGTCGAGGAGAAGGACGACCGCGGATTCCTCGCGGGCCTGAGCGGCGGTTGGGACGCGTTCACGGCGACGTTCTTCGCACTCGCGACGGCCGTGGGCGCGTTGCTGCCATTCCTGATCGCACTAGCCCTGATCGGCGTCCCGCTCTGGCGGATCCGTCACAGACTCCGTCGCTCTGCCCCGGCTTACAGTAGTGACGAGGCGAGTTCTCGGTAGGCCTTGGCGCCCGCGGTTTTCGGGGCGGTGGTGAGGATGCTGTGGCCGATCGCCGGGGCTTCGGCGAAGCGGATGGACTTGGGGATCGCCGGGCTGAGGACTCGCAGCGAGTACGTGTCGGCGATGGTGTCCAGGACCGCCCGGGCGTGCGTCGTACGGCCGTCGTACAGGGTCGGGAGCACGCCGAGGACCTGCAGGCCGGGGTTGGTCAGCCGCTGGACATCGTGAATGGTGTCCAGCAGTTGGCCGACGCCGCGGTGCGCGAGCGTCTCGCACTGCAAGGGGATCAGTACTTCGGACGCCGCCGACAGCCCGTTCACCGTCAGCAGTCCGAGCGTCGGCGGGCAGTCGATCAGGATCCAGTCGTACGCCGCGCTCAGCGGGCGCAGCGTGGTCCGGACGACCTGCTCCGTACCGCTCTCCCGGGACAGCTGCACCTCCGCGGTCGCGAGCTCGATCGTGGCCGGCAGCAGATCCGGGCCGTCGTCGAGTGTCACCAGCACGTCGCGCGCCTTCACCCCGCCGAGCAACACGTGGTGGATCGACTTGTCCAGGTCCTCGGGGTCGATGCCGAGCGAGAACGTCAGGCAGGCCTGCGGATCCAGATCGACCAGCAGCACCCGCTGACCTAGATCGGCCAGGGCAACACCGAGTGAGGCAACCGTGGTCGTCTTGGCCACGCCGCCCTTCTGGTTGGCAACCGCGAGTGTGCGAGGCACCCGGCCATTGTGCCGCAATGTGGAACGCGGCGACCGCCACCCTGGTGCGCGCCGGGCAACGGATACCTTGTATGCGTGAGTACGCCGTGCACGTTGACGCTGCCCGATGGGGTTCACCCCGCGACACTCGAGACCGACCGTGGCGATTTCGCCACCCTGCAGGCAGTGCCGGACGTCGGTACGCCGCTCGGCACGGTGCTGCTGGTCCCTGGCTGGACCGGGAGCAAAGAGGACTTCACGCCCCTTGTCGATCACCTTGCTCGCTATGGCTGGCGGACCGTCGCCGTGGATCAGCGAGGCCAGTACGAGACCCCCGGGCCGGCCGACCCCTCGGCGTACACGCTGTCTGAGCTCGGGGCGGATGTCGTCGCCATGAGCCAGGCGCTGGGCGGGTACAGCCAGGTGGTCGGGCACTCGTTCGGCGGGCTGGTCGCGCGGGAGGCGGTGCTGACCGACCCGAGCGTTTTCTCCACGATCACACTGCTCTGCTCCGGTCCTGGCGCGTTCAGCGACGAGACGAAGCGGCAGGGGCTGGAGATGCTCGCGTTCGGGTTGGACAACCTGCCGATCGAGCAGGTGTACGACCTGAAGCTCGACCACGACAGCAAGGAGCCGACGTACGCCGCTCCGGCCGAGGACATCGCCGCCTTCCTCCGCGTGCGATTCACCGGGAACGTCCCCGCCAGCCTCGCGTCAATCACGCGGCGGCTCATCGACGCCGAGGACCGCACCGAAAAACTGGCCAAGTCCGGCGTCCGCACCCAGGTCCTGTACGGCGAGTCCGACGACGGCTGGCCGATCCCCGTGCAGAACACGATGGCGGAGATCCTCGGCGTCGAGCCCCAGGTGGTTCCCGACGCCGGCCACTCCCCCGCCATCGATCAACCGGCCGCCACCGCCCGGCTGCTAGTGGACTTCTTCCACGACCGCTAGGTCAATTGACCGGTTTGATGTGGGGGCGCAGGTCCAGCTTGTCCAGGCCGATCGGCCTGAGCTCCGCGATCACCCTCTCGTCCACGATGCGCGTTTCCACCAGGACCGGCCGATCACCGACTCCCCCACCGACGCTCTGGATCCAGGTGTCCTGGTTCGGAAGGGCGCTCACCGCCGCGACCAGCCGATCCGCCTCGCGCTGGCTGACGTCGACCGTTGTCACACACAGGTTGCCGGGCGTCAGCGCCCTCACGGCCTGCCGGATCTGCTCGACGTCGCCGTGCGCCACGCCGATCATCACCACACTCGGACCGGTAGGCGCGCTGGTGGGGTCGGTCTCAAGGCCGCTGGTCGAACCCTCCGGCCTGCCGACCCACAGGTTCTGCAGCTGGTCCGGCCGGGCCTTGACGAAGGCCTCGAGTGCCGGCGTGATCCAGCTGGTCGGATCACCTTCCCGCCAGCCGCCCGATGGCGCCGGGCACGGGACGGTCGCTTCAGTCGGCTCCGCCACTGGGGGTCCCTGCTGCTCGACCGCGATCTTGTTGTCGTTCCAGATCCCGACCAGGTGGGCCGAGCCAACGCGAACCCCCATCTCGGTGCGCACATCTTGTAGTTGGTCGACGTTGACACCGGTCAACTGCACGGCCTGCTCGGGTGCACAGGAAGGTGGTTTGGGGTTCGACGGCAAGGTGAGATTCGTAGTCCCGTAGACCGGTGGGCAGTAGACGACCGGTACTCCCGGCGCGGCGAGCACCTGACCGGTCACCTCCACCTTGTCGCCGTTGCGGACCTGCATCGGGTGTTCCTTGCCCGGGGCAACTGCCGGCGTCGGGGCATCCTTGCCTTTGCCGGGCAGGACGAGCAGCGCGGCGACGGCGATCACGGCCACACTCGCCGCAGCCAGGACCGGGATCCAGCGACGCGGCCCATTGCCGCCACCGGTGATCCGGTCGACATCCGGCTCGGGGGGTGACGGCTGGCTCGCACGCCATTGGGCGCCGGCCTTGGCCAACAGGTCGTCGACCTCGTCGGTCGGTTTCATTCGCTGACCTCCAGCAGAGAGCGCAGGCGGGCCCGCGCATCGGAAAGAGTTGACTTGACGGTGCCCTCGGAGCAACCCATCACCGCTGCAGTGTCAGCTATCGACAGATCAGCGAAGTAGTAGCAGTCGACGGCGAGCCGCTGCCGCGCCGCCAACGTGGTAAGCGCCTGGTCCACGTCCAGCCGCGCGTCGACGTCCGGCCGGTGGTCGGCGCCGTCGTGGTCCTCCAGTTCGGCGACCGGGCGAAGCCGCCGGGCCGCCTTCCGGGCCTGGTCCGCGGTGATCGCGAGCAACCACGACGACGCCGAGCCCCGCGTCCCGTCGTACTGGCTGCGTTTCATCCATGCTCGGGTGAGCGACTCCTGCACGATGTCGTCCCGATCGGCCCCGACCGCCAACCGCGCGGCGAGCCGGGACATCGCCGGCAGATGCGGTCGCACCCACTCGACGAACCCCGCCCCGTCAGCAGGCGGACCCGCGGCCTTCGCCTGGTCGGTCATCGTTGTCGACACACCCTGTCTACCCCTTCACCCCCCAATCCGGTTGGGTCCGCCCAGCACCTCGGTCCCCCACCGCAACTCCAACGACACCACAAGCCCCAGGTCATGCAGTTCGGCACTTATCCACAGATCCCGAAAACCACCCCACGACCCCTCCCCCACTAACTACGGTCGAAGAACCGACCAACCAGGGGGAGCAAATGCCGCCGCCCGGCCCCACCGGCCTAGAACACCTACCAGAACCATCCGCCCTCCACGCCAGCCTCAGCGCCCGGCGTCCCCTCGACTGGGGCGACGCGCTTCCTACCAAAGAGGACATCGCGGCGAAGTTCGGACAAGAGGCGGCGACGCGGAGTCTCACCTTGCTCGCTCGCGCAGCCGACGCCGAGCCCCGAGTCACCGCCGACCTGGTCAGCTCCGTCAGTTCGGGAGTTGTTCCGTACCAACTGGAGAACCGCATCAAGTCGCCCCAGTCGCTAGCTCGGAAGCTCGACGATCGCGAAGGTACGCGATTCGCCACGCAACCGGTCGAGGATCTGCTCCGTTACACCTTCGTCACCCCTGAGCCCGACGACCTCGTCAGAGCAGCCAAAGATGCCTGCGACACTCTTCTGGCGAAGGGCTGGACGATGGACTCCGCACACCACTCGTATGTCAACGGCAGCCGCTACAAGGGATTGCACCTGTTCCTGCGCGGTCACGGCGAATTGGTCGAGTTGCAGATTCACTCTCGGGAGTCCATCGACGTCAAGACTCGCACCACGCCGCTCTATGTGATCGAGCGCGACCGAAAAATGGATCGAGCCAGCCGTGACGCAGCGCGCGAGACTTGTATCGCGTTGTCCGACCAGATGACGCAGCCCGCCGGCCTGGACGATTTGAAGACACTGGGTGGCGTTGCGGTGGGCACCAGAAGTTACGGTATGCGGAGCCCTCGGTCCAAGGGGCGGCCGGAAACGGATCCGCCATCCTTGGGCGAGCCATCACCAACCCAGCAAGCGACGGCCCAACGACGGTCGAACGCCACCGACAAGAAGGGGAACTCGAAATGACGCGGCTCTATCTGGTCACCCAAGGCGAGCGTCAGATCTGGGTGGCCGCTCTGATCGATGAGGACATCTGGACCTATGTCGGCAATACCGGCAAGTTCCACCTCAACGACGGCGTGCGGCATGACTTCTTCATGCTCAACGAGGCCAAGTACTCCGAGATCGGGCTCTCCGAGGCACACCGCTTGATCAAGAGCGGGGTCGGCCTCGTCGACGAACAGCAGATCCCAGACTCCGTCCAGAAGTGGCGGGACGACCCTGAGGCAATGGAACCCGAGATCGTCTTCGCCTCTCTCGCCGCCGACCTCTCCTGACCTCCTCATGGTTGAAGGGTCCTGCAGATGATGAAGCTGTACACGGCCTGAGAGGACGACCAACTGGTGTGGGTGGCGGCGTTGGCGCACGAGACGATGTACGGGTATGTGACCAACACCGGGAAGTTCCATGACAACAATGCCTTGCGCAACGACTTCTACATGGACTTTCCCCTCACCTATGAAGAGATCGGGAGCGCCGACGCCCGGCGGTTGATCGACAACACCATCGCTCCGTTCGACGAGGAAGAGTACGACGACCTGCTCGCGGAGTGGCGGGCCGACCCGGAGGCACTGGATCCGGGCGAGGTGCTTTCGATGGTGGCGGACTTCAGCACTGATCTTGGGTTGTTCCATCGTCGCGGTGGACGAGGAGAACCGCCTCGCGGGTGCACCGGCGCATGCACTGTCCCACACGGTTGCTCGTAGCAACTGCCCGTGGCGCCGAGGGTTGATTCACTCGACGCTGCGGGTTTGGCTACGGGGCGCGGGTTGGGGGTGGGTCGGTGGTGGTGGGGTTGTTGCGGTACTGGCGGCCGGTGGGGCTGGTCCAGGTGTAGCTGCCATCCGGGTTGGGGCGAGTCTGCCAGCCGCCTTCGTGTTTGAGGCGGTGGTGGTGACGGCAGAGGCACCACAGGTTGGTCGCGGTGGTACGTCCGCCGGCGGCGAAGGCGTCGCGGTGGTCGAGGTCGGTGAATTCGGCGGGCCGGTTGCAGCCCGGGAATTGGCAGACGCGATCCCGGAACCGGACATACCTGTCCAATGCGGCTGAGGGTGTGTATTTGTTGGGATCGCTGCCTGGTGGCTGGTCGGTGATCCTGACCTCGATCCGCGGACCGGTGCGTGCGCTACCGCCCCCGCTGCTCGCGCCGCTCGGCCCGTTCCCGACGCTCACGCCACCTCCCCGGTCCGCGTCACTTCCGCGGTCCGCGCCACTCACGCCGCTTAGGTCGTTGCTGTCGTTCCCGCAGCACCCGTCATGGCCGCTGCATGTGTCGGTCGTGGTGCGGGGGCGGTGGGTAGCTGCGCCGGGGCGGGGGCTGTTGGGGATGGTGGGCAGGTTGGGGAGGAGGGTGTGGGTGAGGGCCTTGATGAGGTGCTTGCGCAGGGAGCTTTGTGGGATGGGTCCGTGGTGGTCGGCTTCGCCGCCGGTGCCTTCGGTTCCGTTGATCAGTGCCTGTAGCTCCGCGCCGGTCGCGTGGATGACGACTGTTGCGTCGGCCCCAACCTGCGCGGCCTCCTCCACCGCGTCGCCGTCCAGCGCATCACCGTCCAGCGCATCACCGTCCAGCGCGTCACCGTCGAGCGCGTCACCGTGAGGGCCAGCAGCAGCGCCGGTGCCCTGGTCGTTGGCCTGGAGTTGGGGTGCCGCATCATCGCTGCGAGCCGAGTTGCCACCGAGGTCGTCGCTGGGGCCGCCGTACGGGCCGGTGCTAACGCCAGTGTCGTAGTCGGTGTCGTCGACCGGTTCGTGGTCGCGGTCGTCGGGCGGTTCGTCGGCGAGGGGTGCCTGGTCGTCGTCGTAGGGGTCGGTGTCGGCAGCCGCGCTCCGGATGTCGTCGGTGTGGACCAGATCGCTGTCGACCGGGCCGCAGCTGCCGCCGCTCGCGGCGGGGGTGGCGCTAGCCGGGTCGGTGGCGCGGGCAGGGTCGCCGGCGGCGCGGTCCGGGTCGGCGGGGGCGATGCTGGCTGCCGGTGCGGCAGGGGCGGCGGGGGCGGTGCCGGCTGCGGGTGCGGCAGGGTCGGCCGGGTCAGCAGGAGCGTTGGCAGGAGCGGTGGCTACTGGGTC